>OAQV01000011.1_pt1 | contig 70388 bp, 70 predicted proteins | sample 1501101 | NCBI WGS metagenome assembly OAQV01 (sample SAMEA3360666, study PRJEB22359) | human gut metagenome | biome: ENVO:urban biome; feature: ENVO:human-associated habitat; material: ENVO:feces | place: Bangladesh | collected 2011
CGATTTCTCAACCCGCACGTTTGGTTCGTCTTGTTCAGTTTTCAAAGGTCTTTGTCTCTCGTGAGACAACTTCTATATTCTATCAAATCTAAAACAGATTGTCAACTATCTTTTAAGTTTTTTCAAATCTGTTTCATTCTGATTACTGCCGACCATCTCGGACAACAGCTATATTAGTTTATCATCTCAAACTTACTTTGTCAACATCTTTTTTAGATTTTCTGTAAGCCTGACTCCTGCTCTCTTACGACAGCTCAATTAGTATACTAAACTTAAGATAAACTGTCAACTACTTTTTGCATTTTTTACTGTAGCGATATTAACTCCTAGTGGTATGCTCAACCCTTAACGGCAGTTATATCTTCCTATATTTGATTTTTTCCTATCATAAAATATTATGCACCACAGAGGACTTATATTGTGAACTGCACCCCAAAAGTTGGACAGAAAAAAAATCTAACTTTTGGGGTGTTATTTTTATGAAATTAAGTTATGAAGATAAAATCAAGATTTATGAACTACGGCAAAGTGGTCAGTCTATCAAGTCCTTGTCAAAGCAGTTTGCTATCGCAGAATCCAGCGTAAAATATATGATTCGATTGATTGACCGATACGGAATAAACATTATCCAGAAAGGGAAGAACACCTATTATCCTCCAGAACTCAAGCAGGAAATGATTGATAAAGTTCTGATTGATGGTCACTCTCTCAATCAAGTAGCTCTTGAGTACCTATTTGTTTATCATCCTTTAGTTTTAGATAAACATTTAAAAGTAAGTATTCTCTATTAAATGGAGGAATACATATCTTAGCTAGTTTAGTTGCTATTAAGTCTTCTATTGCCTTAATATCATTGTTTTGAAGTAATGCAAGACAGATTTTTAGGAGTTTCTTTCTGATGATCACTGGAATAATTCCAATAACAGCAATCACTATAACAGCAACTAACATAGCATTCATACTTTTATGCCCCTTTCTCAATCAACTTTATAATATCATTTAATTCATCAATAATTATATCTGCTTGGCTTTGATCCAAGCCAAACTTATCATCTTTTAAAGCCAATACCTTAATACCAGCTCTATTGGCAGCTAATATTCCTTTAGGTGAATCCTCAATAATAATACCTTCATCTTTATTCACATTCAATTCTTTGATTGTATGTAAATATATTTCTGGATTGGGTTTACTTTCTTTGAATTGTTCACCACTTACTATAAGTGTGAAATACTTTCTTAAATCAGCTTGATCTAATGCAGTATTAATAGTATTTAAACTTGAAGAGGACGCTAACGCAATTTTATAATGTTCACTTAAGCTTTCTAAAACAGAATAGATCTGTGGTCTAACGACTGCTTTATAATCACAATCAAATGAACGAAAATATTCTTGAAGCATATTTTTAAATGTAATGAAATCTGTTTTGTTGTTCCACATTGTGTATGCTTGTTCATAATATAATTTACTATCAATACCAATAAGAGGAATACAATCACTTACTTGTATTTCTATATCATGTTGTTTAAAAAATCTTATCAAATCATTTATATACATGGTTTCACTATCAAAGATGACACCATCCATATCAAAAATTATCGTTTTAATCGTCTCCATCATAATTCACAAAATTCTCCGTTTTTGCAGCTGCGATAGCCTTAAATTCTTTTAATAATGGATGTTGATAAATAGAGTGTAAGTCATTTGAAACAATATAACTTAATAATTGTACAAATGGTAGATACACAAGTGGACTTAATTCACTTGATACCGTATCACTCAAACTTAAAACATGCTCATCACTCGATAATTGAGGGTTGTTTGAAATCAAATAAACTCGATTTGTGACTTTTCGTGTAGCCTTATATACTTGTTCTACACGTCGACTTGCACCATCGTTTCCATCAAAGAAAATCACATTGTATTGTGGCGTTAATTGAAGGTTTGGTCCATGGATATACTCTTCAATTTCATAACAGCAACTTGGAATATGAATGGTTTCACCCATTTTTAATGCACTTTCAAGTGCTGTTCCATAATTAGCACCCGCTCCACAACTGTAAACCCAGGACATAGATGAGAAATTCTTATAATGTTGCTGAATAAAGTTTGTAGCCTGATCAATCATTTCTTCATTTAAATCAGCTGCTTTCTTTAATTCATCCAAATACTCCGTCTTTCCAGAATACGCAATTGCGAATAAATCTAAGAATAACGCAAGTGAAGAAACACCCTTTGTAACATAGCCAACTAATTCTTCACCAACGCCATATTCAATCACAATATCCGCAACATCTTTTACATCGCTGTTTTTATTTCCTGTTAAACAAATAGCTCTACATTCTTTTTTCTTTATGATTTTTAATGCTTCTATTGCATTTGTACTTAACCCACTCTGTGTAAGCACTAAAACTAAGTCGTTCTCCTTAATGTTATTTTCATAATACGTAAACGTGTATGGCGTAATGATTCTTACTTCTAAACCACTTACTTTTTCCACAAAGCTTCTTGCACAATAACAAGCATTATGACTTGATCCGGAAGCTACAAGTAAAATACGTTTGATTTCCTTTTGTTGCACTTCCTTCATCAATGGTTCAACCAATGTAGTATATTGTTCAATATTCGTTCGTAATACGCCTGGTGTTTCTTTTACATAGTCAAGCATTGTTAATTTTTCCATAATGTACCCCTCTAATCATTAATACATAAAAAGTGGAATAAATCCACCTTTGTATTTTAGTATTCTAATCTTCTGTAGTAACGACGGATTTCCATTGGGTGACGAGTTTCGATTTCCATGTGAACATCAATTCTGTTGTTTACAGCATGCATTACGTGGTGAGATAAATGTTTACGATATTTTTCACTGATTCCCTTTAATTCGTAATCTTTAGAGTCAATAATTGTGTAGTTTTCACAAATTCTTGGAATAAAGTTGGCTACACGTTCAGATAATGGACGTTGAGCATCTTCACCGATATAAATTGTAACTGGTGTTTCTTTCGTTACGATTTCAAACATACCGTGGAAGAATTCATTAGATGTGATTGATTTAGTTTTTAACCATAATTGTTCTTCCCAATAGCACATTGCGTATGAATAAGTAGCTCCCCATTGATTTCCAGCACCTACAAAGTAGTGCATTTCATCATTCCAGTGTTTTTTAGCAAATTCAACAGCAAATGGTTCAGCTTTCTTCTCTACTTCTACTAATGCTTGTGCCAAGTGTTCTTCGAATTCTTTATACATATCTTCGTAGTCAGCAAATTCGCCATTATTGAACATGAAGCGGTCAGCAACCATGAAGAACTTTAATTGCTCGTTAACTGGGTAAGAGATCTTGTAGTCTCCTAGGTCTAATAAGATTGCTTCTTTAGCATCAACAAATGAGATAACTGTAGCGCCAACTTCTGCTTTGATCTTTTTAATAGCATCAACTACTTCTTTAGTGTTTCCAGTTACTGAAGAGATAATAACAACTGTATCTTTAGTAATACGTTTGTTTCCTGTAGTTAAGTATTCAGCAGCATTTTCTGCCCAAGTTTCAATAGCACTCATTTCTTTCATGTGTACTGTAGCCTGCATAGCACTTGCCCAAGTACCACCAACACCTAACCAGCAGATGTTTGAATATCCACGTTCGCAGATTTCATCAACGATTTCGTTGATTTGAGGGCGTAGAGCCAATGCTCCATTTACGCTATCGATTTTTTCTTGTTCATTAAATTTAATCATTTTATTGTCCTCCATATATTTAAATTTATTAACAACCTAAGATACCAAAGAATGATCCGACCAATCCGATCACAACACAAATTAACAACAATGTAGTTGTCTTAATATTTTTCTTCTTCAACAAATAGTAAACCAATAATGTGAATAATAATGGCATCAAACCAGGCATGATATTGTTGAATACATCATTTATAGACTAGTCAACTACCTCACATTTGAGGTGGTTTTATTTTGGTTTAATCAAAGAAAATGCTATCTTCAGCTCATGAATATTGCTAAACCTTTGATTAATATTGGGATTTGTTCCCTTATTGATAAATTTCTCTAAATTACTATATTCAAATTTAGTAAAATCTTTATATCTCCCTGTCAAAACAAAATACAATAACTTGGATAAGGCAAAACCTTCAAAATAAAAATTATAATTACTATATCCTACTCGCTGGAGTCCCGAATAATCATTAAATGCTCCTCGTATTTCTGTATCAAGAGATGTTAATATGCTATCGCTTAGCTTTACATTTCCTAAATCGGCAATCTTAATAATTTTGGCATCCTCATATTGTTTTATTAAAATATTATTTGGAGAAATATCTCTATGTAATATATTTTTTTTAGCTAAGTACTCAAACCCCTTAATAATTTGATTACACAATGACTTTCTCTCTTCAAAAGTCAGTTTTTGATTGTGAGTGGTAATGTATTTTAAAAGAGTAGCATCGGCATATTCCATTACATACTCATTTTTCTTTTTATCAATAGAATAGACTTCTAGTATATACGGCGAATTTAACTTTTTCATCGTATCAAATTCTAAATAGAATCTTTCTAAGTCTTTAGGCGCAATAGTTTTACTAGCTCGTTTTAATGCAAAAAGTTTATTATAGTTTTCATCAAAATAACTAAAAACAGATGCATAAGACCCATTACCAACTGGTTTCAGTTGAAACTTTTGTAAGGAATTATTAGGTAATTGAACTACAGCAGATGTTTCAAAAATAGGGAGCTCATAAAATATTTCAACTTCCATCATATTGTCCGGTACTGAACTTCCACCAGATGATGATAGAAAGTCATTGCATTTTTTCAGTACTTTATCATAGTATTCGACTATAACGATATTCTCCCCAGAATTTTTAAGATTATTAACAAATCTGTTGGATAACGAAATAGCTTTTATCAAATCTCTACTTGGATCAGCCCAGAAATGTTTCCCTCCATTTATACTATCATTTAATATTCTTAATGCCTCCACTAACTGATGGTGTAAACTAGAACATAACTGACTCAATCTGTCATCAAAACTCTCTTTATAAAGATGTTCATAATCAATAGCAAACTCTTTCCCAAAATAACTAATATAATCTCTTTCAATACTCACTATACCATTCAATAGTTTTGCATTATTTTTTACAGAAATCAACTCTATTTATCCCTCACTATCATTATTTATATTACTACAATATAAATATTCATTCAGATTATATCATTCAAAGCCTAAATAACTAGAAAAACCTAGTAAATAGAAAGCCATTGCAATGGATAAATCTTCAGAATCATAGTTTTGCTGAGCAGCAATGTCTCTAATTTCATCAAATACTGTATCATTTGGAATAGTTGAAGAATCTAGTTCTGATACAGCCTTATTGATAACTTCTGGCAAAACCATGCACATATTATAGAAGGCATCTTTCTGTCCCGTCACAAGTGAATAAAATTGGTCTAAACTAACACGTCTTATATACTTATGCCCCATTTTTTGACCATCAACTTTAGGCTCCCATTTGATATTTTGAGATTTTTTCGCAATTGCCTCAACTAAAAAGCACGCACAATCGTCATCTTGTAATAATTGGTTTTGCATTTTAATAAAAGTTTTACCAGAAGAAGCTGAATTCATTGTATTATGCTTATTTTTCATTTCAACATATACACGACTGACTCGAGAACCATCTGGCATTGTTATACCATTTGGATTTTCAAAAATGACATCCCAACCGCCTTCTTCACCATTATTTGGAACACGACAATGTTCAATATACTTGAAAATTGTTTGATGAAAATAACCAATGTCGTTATTATTTGATTTATCACGTTGTCTAAAAATCTCATTACTAATAATCTGCTCCCAAGAGCTTCTGTAAACAGATTTATCAAAAATTAATTTTATTGGGTCGACAATATTTTTATTAAACCGTTTCAAATCAAAAGATTGTAATTTCTCCCCGTATTTATCAATGGTCAATTGAACATGATTATAAAAATCTTCTTCACTAATAAATGATAAGTTCCACATTTATAACACCTCCAAACTTTCTTTTATTTTCACTCCTACTTCATAAGCTAGATTTACAGGAACAGCATTTCCGACTTGCTTGTATTGATTTCCTATACTACCTTGAAATACCCAAGAATCTGGAAAACTTTGAATTCGAGCATTCTCACGAACAGTAAACGGACGTGCTTCTAAAGGATGGCAACGTTCCGTCTGTTTTTGAGTTGGAGATGTCAAGACAGTCAATGACGGTTCATCAAGACTCATTCGTCGTAAAATTCCCGTACGACCTCCTCCCATATCCCAAGTCGATTTCATATATTCTTTTGCAATATCCTCTGGAATATCTCTCCAATATCCTCCTGGAGGTACTAATTCAAATATTTTTCTCTTTTGCTCTGAATATTGCATTCCTTGACTTGGTGGACAATCCATCAAAATATCTCGTAATACAGGTTTATATTTATGTGCCTCTGGATATTCAAAAGAAGTTTTACTTGCTAAATCATTACGGATTCCAACCATAATCATTCGTTCTCGCTTTTGAGCAACACCATAATCCCAAGCATTCAAAACTTTTGACTGCACAGTATAACCTTCCGATTCAAAAACATTCAAAATTGTTTCGTAAGTTTTTCCCTTGTCATGACTAGTCAAGCCTTTGACATTTTCAAAAAGAAACATTTTAGGTTGTAATTTTTCCAAAAAAATAGCGTAGTGATAGAATAATGTCCCTCGCGTATCCTCTAAGCCTAATCTTTTTCCTGCATAAGAAAAAGATTGACAAGGAGCTCCACCACTTAGTAAATCTAACTCACCTTTTTTTATTAAAAAATACTCTTCCAAATCTAGTTTTGAAATATTTGCTATATCATCATGTATAACATTCCAACTTGGACGGTTATATTTTAACGTTGCAACCGCAGCACTGTCAAACTCTATCAATCCAATTGTATCAAATCCTGCTTTTTCAATACCAAGTGCTAAACCTCCTGCACCAGCAAATAATTCTATCGCTTTCAAATTTTACTCCTTAATTATAATAATGATAGCTATCTATCAAAAAATCAACACTCATCTTATTATATCACTATTTCAGTGAAGTTATATCAAAATACGAAGGTAGAAATAATCCTCCACTAGCATATTTTTGTCCGCTATTCGCAAACAATACTGTCATGTTTTCAAAGTCATATAGATATTTATCTAAATCATATACTCCTCGTTGACTTTTTACATGGTCTAACTCATAGAAATCTTCTAACCTATTCACAGTTGTTGGATAAGTTCTACCTATTTTTTTAATTTGATTGAATTTTCTTTGACTAATGAAAATTTTTGAATCATGGCTCTAGAGAAATTATGACCAATCATACGCTCCATTAAGAATTGGTCTTTTAGATAAATATTATTTAACAACTCCGTAAATTCTTTCCCAGCAAATAAGGTGTTGACATAATCATTACATTGGTATACTTAAAACTTTTACCTTCTAACTTCATTTTTTGAATATAAGACATTAGTTCAGTTTCTTTGTAAATCGGTTTTAAGGGTGGAAGGTTGGTCAAATCTTTTCCATATACAAGGATATATTCAATATTCTTTTTTAATTTTTTATCTTCACCTCCTCCACTTGATCCAGCACTAACCTTAGAATTAACTGAAATCTGATTCAAATAGTTAGACTCACCAAAAATCTCATCACATAGCAATTTCAATTGAGCCTGTTCATTGTCATCTATTGAAATAAAGATAACACCTTTATCAGATAATAAATTTCTAGCAATCTCCAAACGCTTACTCATAAAACTCAGCCATTTTGAATGTGAGTAGCCATCTGTCTTGTCTACAATTTTGTCATTATAGATGAAGTCCTTATTGCCTGTATTGTAAGGTGGGGCAATATAGATAACATCATTTTTTTCCGAATGTGTCTTTTCCAGCAGATGAAGACTATGGAGATTATCGCCTTCAAGTAAGAAATTGTAGTCCTCAGAATCAGGATTTCCTACAATTTTCCTATCAGTATCTTCAACAAAGACGGGAATCTTGGTCTTCATCTCTTCTTCAACGATTTCAGTATATTCTTCCCAGACTAGTACGTATTTTTTCGTATAAAGCAGACGTACCAACTCTTCTAGCTTTTCGATATCTTCGTTGCGGTTATCCTCACGAACCTGAGCAAGAAGGCTTTTTACATACTGAATGGCATCATTTTTTTCATTTTTACGTGGACGTTCGATAAAGTTTTCAGGCATTAGAAATCACCTCCTTTATAGAGAGAAGGTGATTTTTTGCTTGCTGAAAAAAGGTAGAAACTACCTCTTGATTGATTGTACCATCAAAAAACTCCTTGTCAAGTATTTACTCCTCTATTATATCATGAAAGCTTTGGATAAAGCAGGAGAGAGAAAAAGTTATAGAACGATTGCAGAGCTTGAAGCGGGAAAGTTCAAGAAGACGGTCCCATTTATCACTGCTAAAAGTGCTACTGGAAAACCCAGTACCACAAAAAGTTTTTGCTATCTAAACACCTGCACTTCTTAATTTTATTGATGTGAACTTCTCCGCCACCCTATTTGGGTTACCTATTTGTAAAAATAGTTCTGTTCCGAAATCATCTGGTTCTATTATTTTTTCTTTTACGGAAATTCTCATTCTTTTCGAACTCTTCCTTAGCCAGATTACTATTAGGATGCTTTTTTATATACAATCTTTCTCTAAGATGGTCAGACAACTTGTTCTCTCGTTTTTCACTTTCCAGTATCAACGGTTTTAATACCTCTGAGTTACCCGTTGAGAAATAATCTAAAATTTCATTTCCTTTTTGATATTTTTGGATATACCCAAGATAATTACCACCCCAATGATTCCTGTCTTCATGTTTACTTTGTAGAATGGTCATTTCCTCAAAAACTTTATCAATCATGTTGGAAATCCTAGTAACATGAAGCAAGTCCGAATATTCATCTGCCAGTTCGCCTTTATTATTTATATATTCAAGTTCCACTAAAAATTCGTTATTCCAAGAAGAACTAGAAATTCCTAATTGTTTTGTAACTCCTGATTCAATAATTGCTTTCTGATATTTTTGAGCATCTTTTTGAATAGCAATCATTGATTCAATACTCTGATATTCAAAATCGTTCTTTCTATCAATAAATTGTTCAAACTTTTCTTTCAGAACTTCCTCATAATATAAAGATAAAGCTCTTTCAACCCTTGCTAATCTATTCTGACCTTCCTGCTCAATCGGGATATATGAATTATAAAAATCAACAAAGTATTCTAAATCCAATGTAAAGTTATCTTTAATTGAATCTCCCAAAAAACCAAATTTTTCACTAGCTCTGAAAATACCAGTTAAAAGTAGGTCCCAGTTATCCTTAATAAGAAGGTTATAAACTTTTCTGATATCCTTTACATTTAATTTTATTTTTTCAAACACAATATTTAACGGGACAAAACCTAAAACAATTCTCCATAAATTTTTATCATATGTTTCATACAAGATATCTAACATTAGCGCCGTTGGAAAAAATGTCTCTAAAATATATTGTTCGGATTCACTACCAAAAAAAATTTCATCATATGTTTGGAACATCATATTCCGTTTTCGAAAATTGATTTCTTCCTCCTCGTTTAATCCAAAGCTAGTTTCAAAGGGATTGAATTTACAATTATTGTAAATTGCCTTGACTGCTGAATTGGTAAATAAATAAGGATTTTTTTATTTATTTTTCCACTTCGGATTTGTCCAATTAAAGGAGCGTTATTTGAATAGATTTCTTTATTTGACAACATGCTATACTTTGGTTTCTGTTTTTTGATTACACCATACTCCCAATAATATTCTCGATTAGACACCTCTTTACGTTCCCTATTAATTTTTCTCACTTTGCAATCTAGTCGTAAAGAAGCAATATCAAGTAAATATTTCTTTGTAATTTTAAATTCCATTTCAAAAATCTGGTACTTTCTATAGATATATAAATTGTTTTTATCTAAATTATACCATATTTTTTAGTTCTATAATGATAGTAGAGATACTCGTATCTCAAATTCAATAGTCCTCAAGGTGCACCCAAAGGACGGACTGAAGCATTATGATGAGTTGTCACTAACAGGCGAACTCTGTATATTACTGTTTTACCGTTTCTTTGTTGTGCCTTTTTGCATCCACTCAGTAACTGTAATGGCTCATTTGTTTCTTTCCGTCTTTGGACTGGAAAGGACAAATCATGCTAAAAACTAAAATCAGAACCCTCTACTGCAAATCACTTGGAAATGCTCTTAAACAACAACTGGTTGAACAAGAAATTCCTCAAAACGAAGTATCTTACTATTTTGATGATGACATCCGATTGATTTCAGCCCCTGCTATCAGTCAAATTCTAAAAGGGAAACGCAATATTACCTTAGATACTGTGGATGCCCTACAAGAAACACTAAGTCTTCCCAATGTAAAAAGTGTCTTCTTTCCTAATGTTGACTTCTGTGAGTTACTCATTAGCCAATTGACAGAGTTAATTCTTACTGATGGTTCTAGCTCTACAAAGCAACTCTTTCAAGCAAAAGAGAATGACATTCAACATAACCTCTCAACCTTGACAACTGCCCTATATGATTACTTCCCTGATTTTCCTGAAGAAGAAACATCCTATCAAATCGCTGAAAGCTTAGCTGAATGGTTAATTGAATTTGTTGCTCTTGTAGCACAACTTTAAGAGAAACACTTTCAAGATTCTTGAAATCGAGGTAATGCTAAATCAATTATCATAGAGGTGTACTTAGCTAAGACAGTCTAGCTCACGACTCAAACTGAGCATATCACTTTAACAAATTCCAAAACCATATGGAGGTAAAAGATATGGCAATTAAAACCAAACACAAAAAAGGTGGCTACTCAGCCACAACTGCAACGGAATACGTGAACCCTACGAAGCCGATTCACAGCCTGAGCATTGAACTAGAACCCCAACAACTCTTTGAGGATGGAAAGCCGACTGGTGAAATTATTGCCTACAAGGCAACCTTCATTCAAGAAGGCCTCGAGCCTTTTCAAGTCAAGTTTGAAGACAAGGTCAAACTTCCTGAGTTTTTGAGCTTGGTTGAGTTTGACAACCTTCAAGCTGTTGAGGTTCGTTACAACGTCTACTTCAAAGCTGATGGCATCAAGGAGGTCAAATAATGACAACAAAAGCAAATACCGTCCTGCAATCTTACTTGCTCCAGAGCCTAAATATGGCTCTTGGGGCTCTGATGCAGGGGGAGACGAGCTATACTAATAGCTTCAATATCGTCATTCAAGAGGATGGCTTCATCTTCATCCCTAGGCTTCCTTGTGCCTATATCCTAGATGATGAACTCTATAACAAAATCTTCTTGATTGCCAACGCATCCTTGTACCCCCACTATACGCTTTTGAAGCAGAACGCAACTTACTTTGTTCCACTCAAGACAGATGATATTCATGTTCAGCGTGGGCTCTTCTTTCCGTGGAAGGTAGGCATCTCAAAACGCTTGGTCATACCTGACCTTGATAAGTATACTGCTGACCTACCAAAGAATCAAATTCCAATTATGGAAAACTTTTCTCTCAACCTTGATAAGGTGAACCACATGGCTATTTGTGGAAACTCGGGCTCAGGTAAGTCTTACGCACTCACCTATCTGCTGTCTGTGCTAAAAAATCAGTCTGATTTAATTATCGTAGACCCAAAATTCGATAGTCCAAGCCGTTGGGCTCGCGAACATAAAATTGCGGTCATCCATCCCGTGGAGAATCGCTCTAAGTCTGACTTCGTTTCAGAAGTCAATGAGCATTTGAGTCAATGCCTTAATCTGATTCAGCAACGTCAGGCAATTCTTTATGACAACCCCCGCCATAAGTTCACCCATCTCACTATCGTCATGGACGAGGTACTGGCTCTTTCAGAGGGTGTCAACAAGACTATCAAAGAGTCCTTCTTCTCCCTCTTATCGCAAATTGCTCTACTTGGGCGGGCTACCAAGATTCACTTACTCCTTGTCAGCCAGCGTTTCGACCACACAACTATCCCAATTTCTGTTCGTGAGCAACTCAATGTTCTCATCCAGATTGGCAATATCAATAAGAAAACAACCCAATTCTTATTCCCTGACCTCGACCCCGAAGGCATTGTCATTCCTACTGGACACGGTACTGGGTTGATTCAGGTGATTGATAATGAACATCCCTATCAAGTACTTCCTTTACTTTGTCCAACATACTACACAACGGAGGGGATTCACTAATGATAAAAAAATCATTCTTTATGAGGACTTACAACCTCAATATCTACTTGATTCTGTTTTCACTCCTAACAGGATTCCTTGGATGATCATTAAGCTTTATAGCAAGCACTCTTGACTTAACACTTCCTAGCGCACTTGACCTCTCTCAAGTCAATAGCTATCTAGCAATGGGTAGCCATTACGCTTATATGGCTATGAGTTACTTACTCGGTACTTTGTTTGCATCCGTTACGCTTGAAGTCTTGAATCGTATCCGATTTGATAATCTTTTCAACTATTTCAAATCTATCTACCACACCTTCAAGCTCCGTAACTTCCTGACTCAACGAGAAAAGTCAGAGAAGGCCACCACCATAGACAACCAGACCATTACCACCTACAATCCAATCAATGGTAGTTTCAATCGCTGTGCTCATAAGAGCGTGGTAGACATCCGAAAAGATGAAGTTACCGTCTTTATCAAAGTCCCTAGAGACCAGCAAGGGCAAAAAGTCTTGGAAGATATGACTTCCCAGTTGAAAGAAGAAGTCTCTAGCCAGCATCTTGACTACTATTTCTCTGCACCTAATCGGGTTCGCAATAGCCTTTGGTTAGTTGGGAAAAGACGGTAAAAGAGGGAGCTATGGCTTGCGTTAAGCAGTAGCCAAATAGCTCCCTCTTTTCCATTGAACAAGATAATTGGGGTTACTACGACCCCCAATTATCCAATAATCAGTAATCAAAATTAGAAAGGCATGTAAATATATGGCAAAAGAACAACGTTCAAGCAAGTGGACATTCCTGTTCTACAAAGAGAGTTGCCCTACTGACTATCTTGAGGTATTAGAAGAATTGCACATCCCCTTCATTCTGAGCCCTTGGCACGACAAAGACATCAATCGACAAACAGGAGAACTGAAAAAAGCTCACAAACACGGAGCATTCTTCTTTGATTCACTCAAGAGCTACAAGCAAGTATCTGAGTTAATCAAGGATAAATTGAATGGTCCTGCCCATGTGGAGGTTGTCCAATCTCCTAAGGGTCTCTTTGATTATTTCACTCACGCTGAAAATAAAGACAAAACCCAGTATGATGTGAATGACATTGAGGTGGGTTGTGGCTTCAACCTTGATAAATTTCTTGTAGAAATGAACTCAGATGAGTTCATGCACGAAGTCGTGGATATTATTGAGCAGAATGACTTCACTGAGTTTGAAGAATTGGTTTGGTATGCTCGTGCTAATCACACACCACTTCTTGGACTCATCATTGAACGTACCTACTTCTTTGCAAAGTATCTTGATTCACGGCGTTGTAATCCACAACGAAATCAAACAAAGAAAGGAAGTCAAACTGATGATTCAAAACACTCGACCACTTCTACTAACTAGGCAACAAGCTTCTGAACTACTTGGAATCGACCCTAAATCATTCGACAAATACATCAGAAATCACCCAGACTTTCAATGTTTTATGGTTGGGAAGCAGGAGCGATACCTAAAATCTAAGCTTGTAAAATTTATCGAAAATCACTGTGATTAACGGATAACGATTGATAAAATAAGATTTTTCATATATCCTATATGTGACTAGTCTATTTTATCAATCATTTTTCATATAGAAAGGCTGATAAAATGGCAACAATTACTAAACGTGGAAATTCTTTCCGTGCAACTATTTCACTTTACAAAAAAGGGGAATACAGGCGAGAAACTAAAACGTTCAGCAACAAAAAAGATGCTGAACTTTGGACTTTAGAAATGGAGCTTGAAAAAGGACGTGGGAAAAACATTGCTGAACGTTCTACACTATTTACAGATTTTTACCGTAACTGGGTAGAAACGGTAAAGAAAAATGATGTCCGTGAAGCAACCTTCATCAATTACAAGAGAACTCTTGTAGTTGTGGATAGACTTTTTGATGGGATTCAGCTCAAACATCTTGATGATATTATCATGCAGAAAAAGATTGATAAATATTCTGAATCTCACTCAAAGAAGACTGTAAAAGAGCTAGTTTTAAAGATACGAGGTTCATTAAAATATGCTTATGCTCGTGGTCTAATTACAAATGACTTTGGCCATCTCTTAAAAGCAAAAGGGAAAGAGCTACCAAAACGGAATATTCCCCTATCTGTTACAGAATTTAAAAAATTAAGGCAGTATTGCTTAAATCATGCAGAAGAAGATGAATTTAATGTATTAGTAGCTCTAGCCCTTGAAACTGGTGCTAGACGTGGTGAACTACTTGGTCTCAAAAAAGAAGATATTTTTGAGTATGGTATTAAAGTTAGGCGCTCTATCAGCCCAACTAATGACGATACACAACTAAAAACCAAGCACTCTAAGCGTGATATTTCTATCAATAAAGACATTTATCAAATACTAGTAAATCTAGCTAATACTAAAACAGATTACGTTTTTGATTGGAATGGATTTAGACAAGCTGGGCAACTTCAACGCTTACTGAAACAACTTGACCTAACTAAGACAACATTTCACGGCTTACGTGATACCCACGCTTCTTTTCTATTTTCAAAAGATATTAGTCTGGATTATATTTCAAGACGTTTGGGACACAATTCAATTTTGACAACTCAGCAATATTATCTTGAATTAATGCCAGAAAAAAAGCACCAGCAGGATGCCGATGCTTTAAGTCTCTTAAACGACTTATCACTATAATTAACACCAACTGGCACCAAAAAGTGCCTGTAAACGTTGGTATAATAAGGTTTTGATTAACGTTTTGAGAATTGTGATGCCTTGCGGGCTTTTTTGAGACCTGGTTTTTTACGTTCAACCATACGAGCGTCACGTGTAAGAAGACCAGCGCGTTTCAATGAATCACGGAAATCTGGATCTACTTGAAGCAATGCGCGAGCGATACCGTGACGGATAGCTCCTGATTGACCTGCGTAACCACCACCTACAACGTTAACGAAAACGTCGTATGAACCTTCAGTTGATGTAACTGCAAATGGTTGGTTAATAACAAGACGAAGGTCAGCATGTGGGATGTATTCTTCTACATCTTTTTTGTTAACTGTAATTTTACCAGTACCTGGAACTAAACGTACGCGTGCAACAGCATTTTTACGACGACCAGTACCTGTGTATTGTGCTTGTGCCATTTAATAGATGCTCCTTTCTCTCTTAGATAAGTCCTTTGATATCAAGTACTTCTGGTTGTTGTGCAGCATGTGTATGCTCGCTACCTACGAAGACTTTCAATTTCATGCCTTGTGCACGTCCAAGAGTGTTGTGTGGAAGCATGCCTTTAACTGATTTTTCAATCAAGCGAACAGCATTTTTAGAACGAAGTTCACCAGCTGAAATTTGTTTCAAACCACCTGGATACATTGAGTGAGTGTAGTAGATTTTATCAGTTGCTTTTTTACCAGTTAATTTAACTTTTTCAGCATTGATAACGATAACGAAATCACCTGTATCAGTGTGTGGTGTAAATGTTGGTTTGTTTTTTCCGCGAAGTACGCTAGCAACTACTGCAGAAAGACGTCCAAGAGGTACATCTGTTGCGTCAACAACGTACCATTTACGTTCAACTTGGCCTGGTTTAGCCATGAATGTTGTTTTGTTCATGAGTTCTCCTATACGAATTCGTTTTTGTTTACAAAGTGTGGATGTTCCGGTCCACGAGTTATTTGAAAGGTTCCGGGGCCTTACAAATGGGGTAAACAATACCGTTTATTATAATACCAAAAAAAGTGGTACCAAGTCAACACTTACCTACCATCTTTTCTAAGTTTTTTGCGATTTTTTCTTCTTTTTCATAGAAAACGCTTAGCGGAATTTACGGGTATTTTCTGCTAAGTGAACTAAGTGGCGTAAAAAGTCATGCGTTTTTGCTTGGTAATCATAAGTCCTGCCTAAATCATAAATATAACCATTGATATAATCAACTTCTGTCTGACGTCCTTTGTTCATATCTTGGTACATTGACGGATAATGCAGAGGACTTGTTTCCGTGCTAACATACCGAATGATCTCCCATTCTTCATCACGACTATTCAGAGGAGTAATGCCAGCTAATTCGGCAACGTTATAAGCTTCATCAATTAATTGACGTCCTAGTTTTTCGGCACCTTCGTAATCAATGAATTGTCCCATACGAATTTCAAAAAGGGTGCAAATGGTATTGATGACAGAATTGAACACTACTTTTGTGTAAAGTGTTCCTAAAAAATTATCAGTCAGATTTGGATTGAGGTTTGAGGATTCAAATTCAGTTATTATCTGCTTTTGAATATCATCGACCGTTCCTGATTGAGCGGCAATATTAATAGAACCAGCACCTGCTTTTCCAATAAAATCAACATTTCCTGCGTCTTTCAAGACCGTTCCAATCAGACAAGTTCCTGCTAAAACTTTTTCAGGCGCAAAATAGCGATTGATTTTCTCGATATGTCCCATGCCGTTCATTCCTGTGAAAACATATTGATTTTTGTGGAAGAAATGCTTACTTCGTTCGAGTAATTGCGACAAATGCATTTGCTTATCAAAAATGATAAAAACATCTGGTTTTCCTTGGTATTCTTCTGGTGTCTTAATGCTGATCGGAATCAGATGACGATTTTTACCATCACGTGATTGATAAACACCACCTTGTTTTCTAATCGTGTCGATTTGCTCTTCCCACGTATCAATAAAATCTACTTGAGCACCGAGGTGTTCTTTTAATAGCAGCCCAAAACGTAGTCCCATTGCACCACTTCCAAGTACAGCATAAGTCAAAGCCATGTCTTTTCCTCCTTTGATTTTAAAAATTATATCACTTCATCAGTCGAATATGGAGGAAATCAGGTATAGAATTTTCTTATGGCTAGCTATAAATAAAAAGGCTAGAACTTACGATTCTAACCTTTCTCTATTATCTTGCTTCTTTTCCGATTGAAAAGACGGCTAATGTTCCTGGTCCTACGTGGGCAGAAATGACTGGTCCTAGTGGCATGATGAGGACATGGTCAACATCTTCATGTTCTAGTAATGATTTTTTGAGTGTTTCAGCACCTTCGATGTCATTAGCATAGGCAACAACGGCTGTGTCATGTGCTAATGATTGTGTTGCTTGGGAAACGACTTCTTTCAAGGCTTTTTTGCGTCCACGAACTTTGGCTAATGGAACTAACTTTCCAGATGGTTCAATCCACAAAAGTGGCTTGATATTTGCTAAACTTCCCATAATAGCTGACGTTTTTGATAAACGTCCTCCACGCATAAGATGATAAAGGTCATCAACCAAGAAATAGGTTCTTAAACGTGGCAAAATATCAATAATCATTGCTTTGGTTTCTTCAAGAGATTTTCCTTCATCACGCGCTTGCGCTGCTAAAATAGACAAGTAACCTTCACCACCAGCAGCAGCCAAAGTATCAATAATTTCAATAGTAGCTTGCGGGAATTCTTCCAAAACGATATCACGCGCAATCATAGAGCTTTGATACGTTCCTGAAAGAACAGATGAAAATGCCAAATAAAGCACTTTGTCCCCATTTTGAGCATGATGTCGAAAGCTTTCTTCAAATTGTCCCACATTAACTTGACTAGTGGTTGGTTTGCCACCATTTTTCATGCTTTCAAGCAATACTTCACTCGTTAAACGGTTCTCACCGACAGTTTCGTATGTTTTTCCGTCTAATTGAATGGTTAATCCTAAAATTTCAACATCGTGAGCGTTTGCCCATTCTTCATCTAAATCAGCTGTTGAATCTGTTATTAATTTAAAAGTCATAATTCTTCCTTTACTATCAAACACTGATTTTTCTGACATTTTACCGTCAAATCAGTTTTCATTTTCAAAATAATACTTTGATAATCAAATGATTTTAAATTATTATACCAAAAAAGCTCACATTGCGCGAGCTTCTTTTTTAAAAGTCTGTTTCTGATTAAACTACATATCATCTAGCAATTGCTTCAATTTATCCAATTGTCCGTCGTTCCAAGGGCGTAATTTTGGTGTTGTCAAATCAATATGTTGAGACATTTTATCCAAATCTGATTTGACTGTATTAACACGTTGTTCGAGTTCCCGGGCCGAGACGCGTAAAGCTCCCTGAGAGAAAACTGTCCACTGCTCATTCAAATCACTGGTCGCAACTTCAACAAGATTACGGGGTGTGTTTAATTCAGCAGCGGTACGTTCAATGTAAGAATCTGCAGTCTCGTCTTCTTCTGTAAAGATGACTTGAATTTTATATTGATCATAGCGTTGACGAACTCCAGGGACATATTGCGCATCAAAAACACAGATGATGTCAAGATTTTCAAAATGAGCGTAGTTATTTAACTTACGTAGCAAGATATTTCTGGCTTCGTCTAGTTGATTTTTCTTAAACAGTTGACGTGTTTCCTGCCAAAAGGCAATCATATTATAACCATCAACTAAGAGGATTTTTTTCTTCAATTGTTCTAGTCCTTTCATAGATGGCTAGCTTTTTTCGGCTTTACAAGGTTTTAGTCGATTTTATGGCGGAAGACTTCGTACATTAATACTGCCGCAGCGACGCTGGCATTTAAGCTTTGCACATGACCGTTCATCGGAATGGTAATCATTTCATCAACTTGTTTTTTGATGTTTTGTGAAATGCCTTTTCCTTCGTTTCCGATGATTAATGCTAATTTACCTGAAGTATTCCATTTGTGAGATGGGGTTCCATTCATGTCTGTTCCAAATACCCAGAAGCCCTGTTCTTTTAATTTATCAAGGGTTTGGCTGAGATTTGTTACACGCGCAATCGGCACATGCTCAATGGCACCTGTTGATGTTTTGGCAACAACTGGCGTAACACCAACCGCACGGTGTTTTGGAATGATAACACCTGTCACGTTTGTTGCATCAGCTGTTCGCAAGATTGAGCCAAAATTATGTGGGTCATTGAGTCCGTCCAAGATAAGAATGAGCGGATTTTCTTCCTGCGCAGCTTTATCCAAAATCATGTCCAATTCTGCATAGGCGAATTCTGAAACACGCAAAACAAATCCTTGGTGAACAGCTCCATTTGTCATATCGTTAAGTGTTTTTTTAGGCATCCAAGAAATAGATACTTTTTTCTCTGCTGCTAAGTTTTTTATCTTATCAACATTTTTTCCGCGTAAATCGTCTTGAATGTAGAGTTTATTTCCTGTATTAGCCGTCAAACTCTCCGTTACGGCATGAACACCGTAAACAATGTCATTAGTTTCATTAAATTCTCTGTTTTTCATAGTGTTATTATATCACGAAAACCAGCTCTCATGCGAGAACTGGCTGTTATTTTTATTTATAGCTAGTCTTCTATTTTCTCAATGGCTTGAATACACCAGTCGATTAGTTCTTCGAGGCGTTCGATTTGGCCAGTCATATGAAGATATCCCATGACTGCTTCAAAGCCTGTTGACATGCGATAAGTCACGACATCCGCATTTTTAGCTTTGGTGTGGCTATTTGTGTTGCGACCGCGTTTATAGATGTCTTCTTCTTTTTCGGTCAATAGCTGAGCTTCTAACATAAGATTAATTAGCATAGCTTGCGCCTTAGCAGAGACATATTTGGTTGCTTTGCGGTGCAATTGATTTGGTTTTGTTAATCCTTGAAAAATCAAGTGCTTACGAATATACATAGAATAAACCGCGTCACCTTCAAAAGCAAGGGCAATACCATTAATCAGATTGACATCTACCTTGTTAGTCACGTGTCCACCTCACACCATCTTTGGTATCAAGAAGCTTAATACCTTGTGCTGCTAATTGGTCACGAATGGCATCTGCTGTTGCGAAATCTTTATTGGCACGCGCAGCTTGGCGTTTTTCAATAAGTGCTTCAATATCAGCATCCAAGACTTCTTCTTCAAACACAATACCAAATACAGCAAGCATCTTGGCAAAGGTATCTTTGACCGCTTGATTATAATTACCTGAATTAATCCATTTTGCCATATCAAAAATGACTGTAATACCATTTGCCGTATTGAAATCATCATCCATAGCTGCTTCAAAATCAGCTTTAAATTTTGCCCATTCAGCAGCATCGGCTTCTTCAGTAAGTGGCAATGTAAAAGTATTTTTCAAATATTTAAGATTAACTGAGGCGTCATGAACAGCTTTTTCAGTGAAATTCACTGGCTTGCGGTATTGTTGCGTCGCAAGGAAAAATCTTAAAACTTGTCCATCAACGTTTTTTAACATATCATGAACAGTTACAAAATTTCCAAGAGATTTTGACATTTTTTCATTATCCACATTTACAAAACCATTGTGCATCCAATAATTGGCAAATGTTTTTCCTGTTTTGGCTTCAGATTGGGCGATTTCGTTGGTATGGTGAGGAAATTCCAAGTCGGCTCCACCACCGTGAATATCAATCGTATCACCAAGAATGGTTGTCGCCATAACAGAACATTCAATATGCCAACCAGGGCGTCCTTCTCCCCATGGGCTTTGCCATGAAACCTCGCCTGGTTTGGCTGATTTCCAAAGGGCAAAGTCTAAGGGATTCTCCTTGATTTCTCCTTCGCCATCAACACGACCACTAGCTCCAACTTCTAAGTCAGCAAGTGTTTTATTAGCGAGTTTTGCATAGTTTTGGCTTTTTGCAACGCGAAAATACACATCACCATTAGCTTCGTAAGCAAAACCTTTATCTACCAAAACTTTCACAAAGTCAATAATTTCATCCATATAATCAATGACACGAGGATTTTTAGTTGCTGGTTTCACACCGAGTTGTTTGACATCTTCCATGAAAGCGGCGATAAATTTATCTGAAAAAGCTTTGGTGTCCATACCAACTTCAGCAGCTCCTTTGATGATTTTGTCATCAACATCTGTGAAGTTAGAAATGTAGTTAACCTTGTAGCCTCGGTATTCAAAATAACGACGAATGGTGTCAAATGCCACAACGCTACGAGCATTTCCAATATGAATGTAGTTGTAAACCGTTGGTCCGCAGACATACATATTAACCGTATTTTCAGTAATCGGCACGAAATCTCGCAAACTTCTGGTCATTGTATCATAAATTTTAATTGTCATGTCTGTTTCTCCCCTTTTATAGTTCATTCTTAAACTATTCATATTGTCTAAATTTTTGAGGAATGCAAGCTTTAATAGCGTGATTCTTCAAGTTTAGACGTGTAATATTCACGATTTTCTTCCATGTTATGAATAGCATCCACGTCTTTCTTACCGTGGACACGAACAACTTTTGCAGGAACCCCGACAACTGTGACATCAGCAGGAACATCCGCAACTACAACGGCAGCAGCACCTACCCTAGCATTTTTTCCAATTTCAATAGGACCAATGACTTGAGCGTGAGCAGAGACAAGCGCTCCTTCACGAACGGTCGGATGACGTTTTCCCACATCTTTACCTGTTCCACCAAGGGTTACACCATGATAGAGCATAACTCCTTTTTCCACGATAGCTGTTTCTCCAATAACAAGCCCTGAACCGTGGTCAATAAAAACTCCTTCAGCGATTTCAGCTCCTGGGTGAATTTCAATTTGTGTCCAAAAGCGCCAAAATTGACTGTGCATACGAGCAATTAATTTAAAACTATGTTTCCACAAAAAGTGCGATAAACGATGTGCAGCTAGTGCTTTAATACCGGGATACGTTAAGATAATTTCCAGAGAGCTACGAGCCGCTGGATCATTTTTCTTAACAATGTCTATGGTTTCTTTCCACCAACCCATATCTTCTCCTTTCCTTTATTCGTCTTCGTCAATTTCAGACCAATCCACTAAGATTTGTTGGTCGTCAAATGGATTAATCGCAACTCCTACGGTTTCATCAATGTCATTTTCGCCATGTCCTGGTTGGTAAATATCTGCCAAACGCCACGTTAAAACACTTCCTTGTGCTTTACGGAATGGCAAACCAAAATCGTTGTGGTTATACCATTTAGCAAAACTTTGAAGGTTTGAGAAAGCAGGCACATAGCTTTTGCCTTCTGGTGTTGACATTGTTGGAAACATGCGATCAAAACTTTTGTCATCACGTGGGTGAACAAAAGCAGGTACTAAATAATATTTATCCAAAACATCTGCGGCGAGATTTTCTTCTCCCATGAGTTTGTTTAGGATAGTTGTGTAAACATTCAAAAATTGAATCAATTCACTGCTTTTAAAAATGGTTGAATTGCCAAAATCACCTGTCTTTTTGAGGTTAAAAACAAGTCCTGTCAATCCTTTTTCAACAACTTCTCTCAAAACATCTAGCGTTGAACGTTCCACCCAATTTTGTTGTAGAGCACTAGCTTGTTCTGTTTTAAATGTTTCAAGGTCATCTTTGTCTGAAAAAACAGGTGTCACCTTTTGCCCATCAATTTCAAGAGTATAAGGCTGATCACTGGCTAAGACAGAGTTGTTATGCAAGGCATTAACAAGAGCAACACTATCTAAAAAATTGTCTGGTGCGTTAATAAAGGCACGCAAACGGATATCAAGTTCATTTGTATTTGTCATGATAAAACTCCAAAATTATAAAGAATGATCTTTAAGACAGACAATCAGTCGATTTTGTCATGCTTTTCTTTACGATCACGCAAGTGTCCACCAAATGGTGAATGTTCTTTGTATTCTTTCTCAGATCTTGGTGGACGTGGTAACAAAGCCTTCATTGAAGCATCAACGCGACCTTTATCATCAACTTTAATGACTTTAACATCGACTTCTTCACCGACTTCTAAAACATCAGAAACATTAGCCGTACGTGACCATGAAATTTCTGAAATGTGAACAAGGGCATCTGTTTTATCAAAGAGATTAACAAACGCACCGAATTTTTCAATACGAACAACTTTGGCATGGTAAACTTCACCAACTTTAGCCTCGCGAACTAAACCAGCAATGATTTCTTTTGTGCGGTCAATTGCAGCTTGGTCAGATGAATAAATAGATACATTTCCTTCATCGTCAATATCGATTTTAACACCAGTTTCTTCGATAATTTTATCAATCGTTTCGCCACCTTTACCGATGACAACTTTGATTTTATCAACGTCAATCTTGATTGTATCAATTTTTGGTGCTGTTGGAGCCAATTGAGCACGTGGTGCTGGGATAGTTGCTTCAATCAAATCAAGGATTTCAAAACGAGCTTTTTTAGCTTGAGCAAGAGCTTCTTTTAAGATTTGAGGGGTGATTCCTTCAATCTTAATATCCATTTGAAGCGCTGTAATTCCTTCACGTGTACCAGCAACTTTAAAGTCCATATCACCAAAGTGATCCTCAAGACCTTGAATGTCTGTCAAGATTGTGTAATTGCTACCGTCTGAAATTAATCCCATGGCAATACCTGCTACTGGAGCTTTGATTGGTACACCACCAGCCATAAGAGCAAGAGTACCCGCACAGATTGAAGCTTGTGAAGATGAACCATTTGATTCCAATACTTCAGCTACAAGACGGATTGCATATGGAAATTCTTCTAAGCTAGGAAGAACTTGCGCAAGAGCACGTTCACCAAGGGCACCATGACCGATTTCACGGCGACCTGGAGCGCCATAGCGTCCTGTTTCACCAACTGAATATTGTGGGAAATTGTAGTGATGTAAGAAACGTTTCTTGTATTCTGGGTCAAGACCGTCAACAATTTGTGTTTCTCCCATTGGAGCAAGGGTCAAAACTGATAATGCTTGTGTTTGTCCACGTGTGAAAAGACCTGAACCGTGAACTTTTGGTAAATAATCAATTTCAGCATCCAATGGACGAATTTCATCAACACGACGACCATCAGGACGAATTTTGTCTTCAGTAATCAAGCGACGGACTTCCGCATGTTCCATTTGTTCAAGGATTTCAGCAACGTCACGCATGATAGTTTCGTAATTTTCATCTTCAGCGTAGCGTTCTTCGTAAACAGCAATGACTTGTTCTTTCACAGCTTCTGTCGCTGCTTCACGCGCTTTTTTCTCTTCAACTTGAACTGCTTTTTGAAGGTCAGCGTTATAAGCTGCGATGATTTCAGCTTGCAATTCTGGGTCAACTTGAAGCAATTCAACCTCAGCTTTTTCTTTACCAACAGCTGCGACGATTTCTTCTTGGAAAGCAATCAATTCACGAACAGCTTCGTGCCCTTTAAGAAGCGCTTCAAGCATGATGTCTTCTGACAATTCTTTGGCACCAGACTCAACCATATTAATGGCATCTTTTGTACCAGCCACAGTCAACTCAAGAAGTGATGCTTCTTTTTGTGCAGCTGACGGATTGATAATAAATTCACCGTCAATGTAAGCTACTTGAACGCCTGCAATAGGTCCGTTAAATGGAATATCTGAGATAGATAAAGCAAGTGAACTACCAAACATAGCCGCCATTGGCGCACTAGCATCTTCATCGTAAGAGAGAACGGTATTAATCACTTGAACTTCATTACGGAAGCCTTCTGCAAACATTGGACGAATCGGACGGTCAATCAAACGCGCTGTCAAAGTCGCATCAGTCGTTGGGCGTCCTTCACGTTTATTGAAACCACCAGGGAATTTTCCAGCTGCATACATTTTTTCTTCATAGTTAACTTGAAGTGGGAAAAAGTCACCTGTTGACATCTTCTTAGACATGACAGCTGCACTAAGAATGGTTGATTCACCATAACGTACCACAGCAGCGCCATTGGCTTGTTTAGCAACTTGACCAATCTCAACAACAAGTGGTCTGCCAGCAAAAGTTGTTTCAAAAGTTTGTTTTGACATATTTATTCCTCTGATATTTTATTTTGATACGTCCGTTTTCTACAAAAACCAGTCTGTAAAAGACTTATAAACTCGTCTTTGCATAAAACCACGTATCTCTATCATTTTATCACATTTTATGGGAAATAGCAGAGCTTGTAGCATAGTTTTTTAAGAATACTAAAAAGCAGTTGTCAGTTGACAACTACTTCTTACCAAAATATATCATTGTTTTACTTGCCAAAGAATAAATCAACGACTGCAATAACAATGATAGCTCCTAAAATCGATGGTAAAATTGCCATACCAGCTAACGATGGTCCCCAAAAGCCAAATAAACTTTGACCAACAAAAGAACCAACTAAACCAGCAAAAATATTGTAAATGCAGCCCATAGACTCTCCTCTATTGGTAATTGCACCAGCCATCATCCCAATAAGCGATCCGACAATTAATGACCAAATCATAATATTCTCCTTTAAATCGTTGTCCCACTAGAAATATTTGAAAGAACTCCACTAATTATCCAAAAGACGATTAGATAAAATACCAAAACCAAAATAGCCACGACAAATAAAGCTATTCGACTCCGTTTGCTAAATCGATTCGGGCAAGTAAATCCCATTCCAAAAGAACCTAGTATCATCAGTATTAAAAAAACAATTGTTTGTTCTGCCATGAAAATAAAGGAACTTAAAAACACAATTCCGAATGCTAGTGACAAAAGCCACATATATTTCCAACGGTGACCAATTGACAAACTCAAACCAAGAAAAATCAACCCTAGCGGTCCCATTAAAACAAAACAAAATGCTAAAATTCCAAATATCATACCCTTATTGTAACATAAAAGCCTCCCAAATGGAGGCTTTTATGGTATTGACTGCTAACTAAACAACTAATATTAGAACATATCAATCAAAAGTTGTTTCAATTCTGAAATGTATGGTTGACGTGGGTTTGCTGGAGTACATTGGTCATCATATGCCAAACTTGCCAAACGATCAACTGCTGCATCAAAGGCTTCTTTTGTAACACCATTAGCAGAAAGTTTTGGTTCAACGTCAACAGCATGCATCAATTTATCAATGCGATCGCAAAGTGCTTCAACTAATTCTGCATCATCTTTACCTTTAAGACCAATATAACGCGCAATATCTGCGTAATCTTTTTGAGCACGGTATTCTTCATAACGTGGGTAAACTGAGCGTTTAACATTACCAGATACAGCGTTATAGCGGATAACATGTTGCATTGCGATTGAAATAGCTAAACCGTGTGGAAGTCCAAATTCACCACCTGTTTTGTGAGCAAGTGAATGGTTGATACCTAAGAAAGCATTACCAAATGCCATACCAGCAATAGCTGCTGCATAATGCATGTTTTCTTTAGCTTTTTCACCACGAAGTGTTGGGTTCTTAGGATCGTAGTTATAAGCATCTTCAAGATTTTCAATAATCAACTTGATAGCTTCAAGAGACCATGGACGTGTAAAGTCAGATGCCATAACTGATACGTAAGATTCAAGAGCATGTGACAAAGCATCTAATCCTGACCAAGCTGCTGTACGTTTTGGCACAGTCATAACAAATTCTGGATCAACAATAGCAACTTGTGGTACCAATTCATAATCAGCAAGTGGGTATTTCACGTGTGTATAATCATCAGTAATAACCGCAAATGGTGTTACCTCAGCACCTGTACCAGATGTGGTTGGGATACAGAAAAGGCGTGTTGTTGTTTGATGTTTAAATTTCACAATACGTTTACGAATATCAATGAATTTTTGTTGCAATTCAAGGAAAAATTCGCTAACAGCATCATAACTATCAAGGAATTCATCACCACGGTCAAGATAAACTTCATAAATTAAACGTGCAATTTTAGATGCATCAATAGCAGAGCCACCACCAATTGCAATGACTGTATCTGGTTTGAAATCACGCATTTGTTTTGCAATTTCGATTGTTTGTCCAAGAGTTGGGTCTGGTTTGATTGTTCCGTAAATTGATGTTGCGACTTTTTCATCACGCAATGCCAATTGAGCAAGGACAGTGTCAACAAAGCCAAATTGAACCATACCTGGGTCTGCTACAATTAAAGCACGTTGCATTGGTTCATATTCATCTTGCAAATATGAGATAGCATTCTTTTCGTAGTAAGTTTTTTCTGGTAAGCGAATCCATTGTGGACGGTTACGACGTTTCGCAACAGTCTTGATATTTAAGAGATCGCCAGTTGAAAGATTGTGTGACAATGAATTTTTCCCCCATGATCCTGTTCCAAGTGTTAAGCTGGCTTTAAGTGCGTCTGTATAGACATCACCGATACCTCCGACTGAATCTGGTTGGTTAACCAAGACACGTGATGCTTTCACGGCATCGCCATATGTTGCTACAAATGGATCTGCTTGTGAACCAATTTGGATACCGGCATTGTGTCCTGCACCTTGATAATCAAGAAGCGCTTCAACAATTTCGATACCTTCTTCACGATCTTTAGCTTTGTATACTGAAAGGAGTGGAGACAATTTTTCTGATGATAGTTTTTCACCGATGTTTTGCTTGTCAAGTTCAAACAAGAGAACGTCCTTGCCTTCTGGCAATTTCACACCAGCTTGTTCACAAATCCAAGTTGCTGGCATTCCGGCAACAGGACCGTTTACACCATGGTTGTCATTGAAAACAAAGTCTTCAATTTTCTTGTAGTCCTTCTTAGGTACTAAGTAAGCACCTTTATCTTGCATTTTTTGCAACCATTCCTTGTAAATTGGCGCTTCAACGACTGCTGAATTTTCAGTCGCACAAATCATACCATTATCAAAGCGTTTTGATAACAGCAAGTCTTCCACAGCGCGGTCAATATGAGCAGTTGCATCAACATAGATAGCACCATTACCTGCACCAACACCCATTGATGGGTTACCTGATTTAAGGGCTGCATTTACCATACCAGGTCCACCAGTTGCCAAAATAGAAGCAATTTTCTTGTTTTGGATAAGGGCTGTTGTGTTAGCGATTGATGGTGTTTCAATCCATTGGACAATATTTTCCGGAGCACCAGCTTTCACCGCAGCATCGTAAAGAATTTTTGCTGCATGAGCTGAACATTTTTGTGCTTGTGGGTGGAATGCAAAAACAATGGCATTACGTGTTTTCAACGCCACCAAAATTTTAAACATTGTTGTTGATGTTGGGTTTGTTGTTGGGACAATACCTGCTAAAACACCGAGAGGGGCTGCAATTTGAATACTTCCAGAAACCCTATCTTCACCAATGATGCCAACTGTTTTTTCATTTTTGATACGTTCATAAACGTATTCTGTTGCGAAGTGGTTTTTAGTATCTTTATCCTCAACGACACCACGACCAGTTTCGGCATGTGCTTCTTTTGCCAATTCTAGCGAAGCTTCAGAACCTGCGAGAGCCATAGCTGCTACAATTTTATCAACTTGTTCTTGTGAATAAGTTGCATAAACGCGCTCAGCTTCAAGAGCTTTATCGACAAGAGCCCCTGTGTACTGCTGAGCTACTTCTTCAGCGCTCAACTCGTTATTCTTTACATCTGCATTTGTTGCTTTAGCCATTAAGAAAACCTCCATATAAGTACCCTTAAAATAAGTGCCTCAATTTTTAAGAAGAACAATGAATGAATGACACCAAGATAAAAACAAAGCCTGTATAGTCGTCTAAAACCTCAACAGAGGTCAAAAAACTCTCTTCACTACACAAAATCAAAGGTTAAGTTCTTCAACTATCAATCATTGTGATATTCTTCACCAACTATATTAAACTTTTTTCAAAAAAAGTCAAGTATTTTTTGTAAGCTTTTTCATTTTTATTATAAAAGCATTGTAAGGGAATACAAATAAAACGCCACAAACCTTATTCCATTAATTTTTTTATCACTTTTGACACGATTATCTCATTTTATTTAATCATCTCAAGGTTATTATTGTTTGTTTTCATCTTTTGTGAAATTTACCATTTTAAAGGAGAAATCATTTTGGAAAATACAAAAAAGCCCCTTGGAAAAATCCAAGAAGCTTTTAGTTGACTTGGGCGTCTGATTAACGACGAAGTCCGAGTGATGCGATCAATTCGCGGTAACGGTTAACATCTGTGCGGCGAAGGTATGCCAACAAGTTACGACGGTGACCGATTTTTTTCATCAATCCACGGTAAGTTGCGTGGTCTTTTTTGTGTTGTTTAATGTGCTCGTTAAGATGGTTGATTTCCCAAGTAAGAACAGCTACTTGAACTTCAACTGAACCTGTGTCACCTTCGTGACGTGCGTATTGAGCAATGATTTCATTTTTTTTCTCTTTTGAGATTGCCATAATATTTTTCTCCTTTATATTGCTTCATCCGAGTCGTAGGTTTTTGGCGTCTCCTACAACCAAGAAAAAGTTACTTGTCATACGACAGTCCTTATTGTAGCAGATTACTGCTGCTTTTGTCAAAGGTTTTTAATGTTTTTAGCTAAGGTCATCTAAAAGTTATTTGGAAGTCATCTGTTTGAAAAACTTTTTTCAAAAATTTATCAAGAACGTCAGAAAAAATGACAAGAACATTCTAAACAACGCTCAGCTATTTTCATCTTTTCCAAAATCAACTATACTGAAATCAAACAACAAGAAAGTGAGAACTCTTATGACAAAATCTTTAATTATCATGGATATTGACGGAACATTGACAAACAGCGAGAAAAAAATCACTCCTAAAACAAAAGAAGCTCTTTTAGCCGCTCAAGAACAAGGAGCACGTCTCATCTTGGCTTCTGGTCGTCCTGTAAGTGGTATGCAGGATTTTGCTAAAGAATTAGCAATGGACAAGCACCACGGGCTTTTAGTGGCTTATAATGGCGCTGTGGTAGTGGATTGTGAATCTGGCGATATTCTTTTCAATCAAGCCATGACAGTTGAAGAAGGACAAGCAGTTCTTGAACACGTGAAACAATTTGATGTCATCCCAATGATTAGCAAAGGGGATTATATGTACGTCAACGACGTCTATAACAACATGGTTCATTGGGAGAAAAAGAATCTAGACATTAATATCATTGAATACGAAGCACGTGGCGGTAAATATTTGCTAGCTGAAAAGCGTGATTTGGCTGCCTTTGCTGATTTCCCGCTCAATAAAATCTTATTGGCTGGCAGTAGCGATTATCTTGCTACACATTACAAAGAAATTGCTGCACCATTTGAAGGCAAACTCAGTTCAATGTTTACGGCAGATTTTTATTATGAATTTACTGCTCAAGGAATCGACAAGGCAAAAGCCTTGGATACTGTTTTAGCACCGCTTGGTTATCAACCAGAGGATATGATTGCTTTTGGTGACGGACAAAACGATGCTAGTATGCTGACTTATTCTGGAACTGCGGTAGCAATGGCAAACGCTGTGCAAGAATTGAAAGATATTGCCGATATTATTACCCTTTCTAACGACGAGGACGGTATCGCTGAAACGTTACGAGATTACTTTACCATTTGATTAAACGGGAGATAGAAATGATAAAAATTGAACACATCGGTGTTTGGGTACGTGATTTAGAAACGATGAAAGAGTTTTTTGCTAAATACTTTCAAACAACGGCATCCAAACGCTATCACAATCCACGAACAGGTTTTTCTTCCTACTTTTTAAGCTTCCCTGACAATGCTGCTCGATTGGAATTGTGTCATCGCGAGGACATTTCTGAAGGCGTTGATGAGAGTCTTGGCTTTGCTCATTTAGCCATTTCACTTGGTAATAAAGAAACCGTTGATCAGTTAACGGCACAGCTTGAAAACGATGGCTATCATGTTTTAGGTCAACCCCGAACAACTGGTGACGGTTACTACGAATCCGTCATTTGTGACCCCGAAGGGAATCGTTTAGAATTGACCGTTTAATAGACTTTGCTATGGGCAGATTACCTATCCAGCATTTGCGAATCTCACCTATAGCAAACAAAAAAGCTTGGGCTAAATCCTAGTCAGATAGGGATTAGGAGTAGTTACCAAGTTTTTATTCTTTTTTCGTTTTGGTCATTCGCTCGTAAGCTTCCAATTTGAATGCCAAATTTTGGTCGTAATTTAATTGGAAATACAAAGAGTACAAACTATCTAACAAATAAAGTAAGGTCATTCGTGTCGAAAATGACGACATCTTATTGTAGTGATTTTCAGAAGAAGCCATGTAAATAATATCGTCAGCATAAGCTGTCAAGGGATTTCCTTGTGTTGATGTCAAGAGAATAATAGGTACCTGATTTTTCTTCAATATCTTGCAAAAGACCTCCATTGAAGAGCCACGACCACCAAACGAAATCACGAAAGCCAAGTGACTACTATTGCTGTTTGTCGCTGTCAAACTCTTGATATAGTCGTCTTTTGGTACCGTCACCAGCTGATTAATCTCCTGCATTTGAAATTGAAAATTCTCCGCAAAATACAAATTCGCTGATGAAGTATAAATGTCGATGATGTTTGCTTTTGACATTTTTTCAACGGCAGAAACCAACGTTTCTGGGTCTGCTAAACCCAAGGTATCCTCGATTGTTCGCTCATAAACCTCTTTTAACCGCAACATCACTTCATAGTGCGTATCCGTTTCTAAAATTGGAAAATCAATATCTGAGACTTGGTGATTTTGACCTTGTTGGAGATCTGTTCGCAAAAGTAATTTCAAGTCATTGACCCCACGCAATCCCAGCTTATTAATCAAGCGGTAAATGGTCGAAACAGAAATAAAAAGTTTATCTGAGACTTCCTTTGGTTTTAAACCAATAAATTCTTCTGGATTTTCTTTTAAATAATCTACTAAAATCTGTTCTGTTGGTGTTAGGTGTTCTAGTAATTGTAACCTTTGTATCATTTTCATAGGTTTATTGTATCATTTTTGACTTAAAAAGCGTGTTTTAAACATCAAGATAAGGCTGATTATTAGGCTAATAATAGCATAAATCACAAAGGCAAAACCAGGTTGTGGATTGATTTTTGAAAAAAGACTGAGGACAATGGCTGCGCTAGCTCCGCCAAAATTACAAAATAACAGAACCAAAGTTGTCGCATGTCCAATCAATTGTGGCGATATTTTATTTGACACATTGCTAAAGACGCTTGTAACCACAATGCTGTACCAGAACCCTGAAAGCATTGTTCCGATAAGCATTAACCAGAGATTGTGTGCCACACCAAGCATAAACAACCCAAGAGCAAATGGAAGCAAGGAAACAATTATCAGCTGTTTCTTAAATCGTGCTAATAAGCCTTCAAAGCAAATACCAGAGAGAATTCCCATTAACATCATGCCGCTCAAAATTAAACTAGCTTGGCGTGGACTTCCAAGGTGCAGTTGGTCAACGATAACTGGAATTCTAAGGCTATTAGCACTATTAATATTAATCACAAATCCTGCCAATAAAGACAATCCGACAATATACACAATATCTTTTTTCGTAAATTTAGCTGATGTTTTTTGGCTAGCCACTTCCGCTACAACGGCTCGTTTTGGAGCAAACAGCAAATAAAACAGTAAAATAGGTAAGGCAAAAAGATAAACGATAAACGCCCATGACCATCCAAACGGCACTAAAAAGCCTACCAGAGCTGTTAAAAAAGCATTGCCTAACACTTCAAACGACCCACGAAAGCCAAGCATTTGTGCGCGCTCATTTCCTTGGTAATTTTCGCTAATGATACTAATCGCACGCGCGTTAATCAGACCAATTCCCATTCCTAGAAGCACACGTGAGACAACAACCAACGCATACGTTTTGCCAACAACAGGCAAACTTCCACCAAATGCAATGAATGACAGCCCTAAAATGATACTGCTGCGTTCTGACAGAAAACGGTCCAAGAATGGATTTATCACCAACATTCCCATAATGGCAAAAGAGGAAATGGAAAACAGCATTTCAACCTGACTTGCAGCATAGCCTTGTTGCTGAAAAGTTGAAATCATTTGCGGCAGAGCTGTTGACGTCGAAAAGGTCGAAACCAACATAAGAGACAGCGACAAAAGACTAAGTTTCTCCAAAAGTGCTTTCATACGAACTCCTTACTTGTTTTTTTCATCAAATCAAGTATAATCAAAGTTAACGCATAAAAATATGACTTTTGTCACAATTAAAAGGAGATATACGTGTCATTAGAAGCCTATATTAAAGAATATCAGCTAGAAAAAATCTTCCCTACTCATTATTTTGATAAATTGCAAGTCTTGCAACTATCTGCTGGGGATGCCATTTGTCATCAAGGCGAATCATTAACAGCACTCTCTTACTTTGCCAATGGAAAACTCAAAATCGTTCGCCGACTTTTTAACGGAAAAGAACACATTCTTGACATTAAAGAAAAGCCAACCTTAATTGGTGATATCGAGTTATTAACAGACCAGCTTGTCGTATCATCTGTCATCGCTCTTGAGGATACTCTCATTATCCAATTACCTTTAGCTGGTATTCGTGAACAATTGCTTTCTGACAATGCCCTACTTTTAAACTTGAGCAAGGGCTTAGCACAATCTCTCTACGAGCAAAATATTCGCGCATCAACGAATTTAAATTACACATTGAAAGAACGCCTAGCAACGCATATCTTGGCTATCGAGGAAAAAGGTGTTTTCAAATTAGAATTGACAAGCCTTGCTGATTCATTTAGCGTCAGCTACCGTCATTTACTGCGTGTCATTCATGAACTGATTGATACAGGAATCATTGAAAAACGCAGACCCTATTATTACATCAAAGACATGACACAATTGATTGACCTAAAAATCACTAATTAAGCCTTTAACTTTCTCGTTCCGCATTTTTGTGCTATATTGTTATTATAGAATAAATTGAGGAGAAAATATGTCAGTTATTGAAAAATTAGCAAAACCAAGTCATTTAATCAATATGGATGACATCATTCGTGAAGGCAATCCGACACTTCGTGCGGTTGCCGAAGAAGTAACGTTTCCTTTGTCTGATGAAGAAATTATTCTAGGCGAAAAAATGTTGCAATTCTTGAAAAACTCACAAGACCCTGTGACAGCTGAAAAAATGGGCTTGCGTGGTGGTGTTGGTCTAGCAGCCCCACAATTAGACATTTCAAAACGCATCATTGCTGTTCTCGTTCCAAATCCTGAGGACAAAGACGGTAATCCACCAAAAGATGCTTATAGCTTACAAGAAGTCATGTACAATCCAAAAGTTGTGGCACATTCTGTTCAAGATGCTGCGCTTGCTGATGGTGAGGGATGCTTGTCTGTTGACCGTGTTGTCGAAGGCTATGTGGTTCGTCACTCGCGTGTAACCGTTGATTACTTTGATAAAAATGGTGAAAAACATCGCATTAAACTCAAAGGTTATAATTCAATCGTCGTTCAACACGAAATCGACCACACCAACGGTATCATGTTCTACGATCGAATCGATGAGAAAAATCCATTTGCCATTAAAAAAGGTATGCTAATTATCGAATAAAACAAAAAGCTCATTGTCTTTCGCAGAAATTGACAATGAGCTTTTTTGTGGCTAAGGTGAGCTTAAATACCATTTTAGCAAAACCATTCGTAATAAAAAAACATCTTCATTTAAAAGTATATATTTATTCTCAAATATGAGATTTTTGGGGAAATAAATTTCATATTTGAGAATATCGTAAGTCACGCCTTTATTGTGATATAGTTAGCTTATTAGTATTAGCAATAAATAATACTATTCAAACAAAGAAAGCTCTTGAGGAGGAAAGTTTATGGTGAAATTAGAACGACATAATCAAATGTTACTCTTGTCCCTTGCTTTGACGGCAATGAGTTGGTTGTCACTTAACCTGATTAGCTTGCTAAGTCGCATAGGTACCCATGGTATTATCTCTAGCGCTGTCACCATAATCGGTGTTATCGCTGGCATTGGTGGCTTTGTCTCTGGAATCGTGGCAATTGTGTTGTTCCTTATCGGGCAAAAAACAACACTACTCTCCATTAATTAATAATTTGATATAGAATATAGTTGTTAATATCATCAATTTGATATTTCGATGTATCCCCAATATAAAAAAGCTCATTATCAACTATTACGGCTGACAATGAGCTTTTTATATGACTTGACTTAGTCGATTGCTGATAGAAGGGCTTGAGCTTGTTTGTCAAGGTTTGCAAGAACTTCTTCTGTTGGAACGAACACACCATCTGCCCAAGCTGAATCATTTACGCGTGTCGTTGTGATTTCATCGACAAATTGTGTACGAATGAATGGAAGCAAGGCACGATAGCTTTCTGCTACTTGTTCGTGACCACCATTAGCAAGAATAGAAACCGTAGTTACTTTTTCGTTTATTGCTGATGGACCTGTTGGATCTGAAAGATCAATAGCACGTGACAACCAGTCTAGCAAGTTTTTCATAGAACCTGGGATAGCAAAGTTGTAAACAGGTGAGAAAATCCAGATAGCATCAGCTTCTGAAACAGCTTGACGAGCTGCCTGAACAGCTGCTGGAATATTAGCTTCTAAATCTTGTGAAAAGACTGGTACTTGTGACCAATCAAGATAGCTAATCTCTGCTTTTCCTTCAAGCACTTTTTCAGCATTTTTAGCGAATTGAGCATTGAATGAACCGCTACGTAATGAGCCAACAACAAATAGAACTTTTTTCATATTAGTCTCCTTAAAAAGGTTATTTATTTAGTAATGATTAATTTTAAAGAAATCAAAGTATCATTTATCACTAAATAGTGCTTTTTATATGCTGCCATTTTACACTTTATTTTTGATTTTGTAAATTATTTTGCTCACAAGGTTTAAATTTTTTCAAAAGTCGAATGAGTTCTGCTTGTTCGTCCTCTGTTAGCACTGAAAAAGTTTCCTCAATTTTAGCAATATGAAGCGGTAGAGCGTGTTCAATGACCTGGCATCCTTGCTCTGTTAATCCAACTAGATAGGCTCGTTTATCGTGAGGGCAAGTGGTACGTGTCACCCAACCTTTTTTCTCCATATTTCTGATGACAACCGTCATATTGCCAGAAGTTGCCAACATACTGTCTAGTAGTTCTGCGATTTTCATCGGTCCTTTGGCATAAAGAACATCTAAAACACCAAATTGAGTCGGTGTCAAATGGTCAACTTTAAACGACTCTGATACTCTAGCATCAATCGTGCGAAAAGCTTTTCGCATCACAACCATTGATTTTACAGCATTATTTTTGAAATTCGCCATTTCGTCTCCTTAAAAATTCCCCTTTATAAATGTCATAAGAAAACGAACAAACCACGTCCGTTTTTCTGAAAGCAATTTGTTCGTTTCTATCCTAGTTAAGTTTCTATCTTAAAAGAAATCATCAAATAGACTTAATTGGTTATCTTCTGGCATATTGCCGAGGATTCCCATTTCGTCCATTTTTTCAACTAATGTGGCTGAAACGCCACCACGTTTGCGGAGTTCCATTTTTGAGAGGAATTCTCCTTCTGTACGTGCTTTAACAATTTGCTTAGCAACGTTTTCACCAAGACCGTCCATCGCTACGAACGGTGGAATAAGCATATCACCGTCGATGATAAACTCGATTGCATCACTACGGTAAAGGTCAAGCTGACCAAATTTATAACCACGTTCGAGCATTTCATTGACAATTTCAAGTGTGGTGTATAAATCAATTTCAACATTTGAAGCTTCGTTATTCTTACGCTTATTAGAAATATCAGCCATGCGTTCTTTCACCGCATCAAGCCCAGCACTCATTGTCTTAATGTCAAAGGCCTTAGCACGGATTGAGAAATAAGCACAGTAGTAGTAAATCGGATAATGTACTTTAAAGTAAGCTACACGAAGCGCCATTAAAACATAGGCTGCCGCATGGGCTTTGGGGAACATGTACTTGATTTTACCACAGGATTCAATGTACCAGTCGGGCACATTATTTTCTCGCATAGCTTCAATGTATCCATTACGTTCTTCGTCAGAGATTTTAAGCCACATTCCCTTACGCACACGTTCCATAATAGTAAAGGCCATTTTTGGCTCCAAACCTGCGTGCATGAGGTAAACCATGATGTCGTCACGACAACCGATAACGGTTTTCAGCGTAGCAATTCCTTCTTTAATCAAGTCTTGAGCATTTCCTAGCCAAACGTCGGTACCATGAGAAAGCCCTGATAACTGGAGCAATTCGGCAAATGTTGTTGGGTGAGTTTCTTCAACCATACCACGAACAAAGTTTGTCCCAAATTCTGGAATACCAAGCATTCCTGTCGGCGTTCCGATTTGTTCAGGGGTGACACCAAGCACTTCTGTGCCTGAGAAAAGCGCCATAACGTCTGGGTCATCAGCTGGAATATCCTTAGGATCGATACCAGATAAATCCTGCAATTTACGAATCATGGTCGGATCATCATGACCGAGAATATCAAGTTTCAAGACGTTTTCATCGATATCGTGGAAGTTAAAGTGAGTGGTTTGCCATTCTGCTGATAAATCGTCCGCTGGGTATTGAACAGGGGTAAAATCATACACATCCATGTAGTTTGGAATAACAACGATACCACCTGGGTGTTGTCCAGTCGTACGTTTAACGCCAGCTGCACCTTGTGCCAAGCGTTCCACTTCTGCTTCTGGATAGAATTTGCCATAATCACGCTCGTAACCTTTAACAAATCCGTAAGCAGTACGGTCTGCCACCGTACCTACGGTTCCAGCACGAAAGGCGTATTGTTCACCAAAAATATCACGAACGTCCAAGTGAGCTGACGGTTGGTCATCACCAGAGAAGTTCAAATCGATATCGGGAACCTTGTCGCCATCAAAACCAAGGAAGGTTTCAAACGGAATATCGTGTCCATCTTTCTTGTAACGTGTGCCACATTCTGGGCAATCCTTGTCAGGCAAATCATAACCAGAACCGACAGAACCATCGGTGATGAATTCTGAATGCTGACAATTTGGACAGACATAATGTGGTGGCATTGGGTTAACTTCGGTAATCCCAATCATGGTTGCCACAAAACTTGACCCAACCGAACCACGCGAACCAACCAAGTAACCACGGTCGTTGGAACGAATTACCAACATCTGCGAAGCCAAGTAAATCACGGCAAATCCATTACCCAAAATTGACGTTAATTCTTTTTCAATACGTAAATCGATGATATCAGGAAGTGGATTACCATAGATTTCAAAGGCTCTTTGATAGGTCATTTCAGCGACACGTTCTTCTGATTTTTCAAGGAAAGGTGTGTACAAGTCTTTCTTAACAACCTCGACTTCCTCGAAACGGTCAGCAAAATCATTGGTATTCTTAACAACAATTTGATACGCGACATCTTCGCCAAGAAAGGCAAATTCATCTAACATTTCATTGGTTGTACGGAAATGCGCTTTTGGTAACGGAGCAGGTTGGGCATTTTCACCACGACCAATCGGACGGTTAATCGGTGCCCCTTGCCCTAAACTACGGACAATGATTTCACGGTAAATCTCATCTTCGGGCTCGATATAATGGACATTCCCAGTCGCCAAAACAGGCTTGTTCAGACGACGTCCAACCTCAAGCAAATCTCGGATGACTTGTCGAATACCTTCTTCATCTTTGATTGTTCCTTGCGCCAATAGCGGAGCGTAAAGCGCTGGTGGCATAACTTCGATGAAATCATAATATTTTGCTACTTTAACCGCAGCATCTACCCCTGAAGATAAGACCGCATCAAAAACTTCGCCCTCTGAGCAGGCTGTTCCTAGCAAAAGCCCTTCACGGTGAGCGTCAAGAACCGTTCTTGGAATGCGAGCTACACCTTCAAAATATTTGACATTAGAAAGGCTGACGAGTTTGAAAATATTTTTCAAACCTGTTTGGTTTTGAACATAAATCGTCGCGTGTTTGACACGTGCTTTCTTGTAAGAATCCTCAGCAACTAATTTCGTATTCAAATCCATCATGTTAGCTAAACTGTGGTTTTCACGTGCTTCTTTCAGGAAAATAAAGAGCAAGCGCCCCGTTGCTTCCGCATCATAGTTCGCCATATGATGGTGTTCTAGCGAAACTTGGAAACGTTTGGTCAATGGTCCCAAACCATGACGTTTGTATTCTGGATAGAGATTTCGAGCAAATTCCAAGGTATCAATGACAGGTTGTGTAATAATTGGCATGCCATGACGTTCATAATTGGCATTCATAAAGCCAACGTCAAAGGTTGCATTGTGGGCAACTAGCACAGTATCCTGACAAAAATTTTGGAACATTTGAAGGACTTCTTCAATCGGTTTAGCATTGCGAACATGATTATCCGTAATACCAGTCAATTCCGTTGTAAAAGCTGATAAATGATGACCTGGGTTGATGAACTCATCAAACTGCTCAACAATATTTCCCTTGTACATTTTTGAAGCCGCAATCTGAATCAAGTCATTATTAACCGCAGAAAGCCCAGTCGTTTCCACGTCAAATACGACGTAGGTAGCTTCGTTTAACTCAATATCTTGAGGATTGTAGGCAATCGGCACTTTGTCCTCAACGATATTAGCCTCTAAACCAAAAATCGCCTTAATACCATTTTTACGTGCTCTGTGATAACCGTGTGGAAAACTTTGCACATTTCCGTGGTCAGTAATAGCAACAGCCTTGTGCCCCCACTTCGCCGCTGTATCAATTAATTCTTCAACCGTTGGCAAAGCATCCATGGTTGACATATTCGTATGGGCATGGAATTCCACACGTTTTTGACCTTCTGGCATTAAATCCTTGCGGTCATGATGAACAATCTCTTTGACATCTTGTACATTCATGGTCAATGCATGGGTGAAATTATTATTTTCAACATTCCCACGAACTCGAAGCCATGCCCCTTTGGCGATCATATCGTATTTTTTCAACTCATCATCATCTTTTGCCCATTTCTGCATGGCAAAACTTGATGTGTAGTCAGTCATTTTAAAATTAATAATGTGACGTCCTGTACGAGTTGTTTTCTTCTCAACGTCAAAAACCATCCCCTCAAAAACAATTTGGTTTTCTTCTGTTGTGACTTCAACCATTGGTGTGATTTCGGCATTTTCAAAACCTGCACGGCGCTGTTTGGCACGTTCTTTAAAATCAAATTTAATTTTTGGTGTTTCTTCATCTGGAGGCATAGAGGCTTCCAAAGATTTAACCGCCTCACGATTTTCTTGCACCGCTTTTTCCACCATAGCTTCGCGATTTGACGTAAAATCTTCTCGTAATGCTTGCGTCATCGCTTCATCAGAAATCATGTCTATGGTAAGCTTGCCAAAACCAAACGCTTCAAACTGACGCGCTAGATTAGGTAGATGATTTTTGCGAAAATGGTCATTATTAACAAATGCTGGTGCTTCAATCAATAATTTGGTACCATCATAAGAAACCTTCAATTTGCTAAAAGAAGCCTTGAAACTGGTGCTATCACACGGAGCATGCTCAAAAGCTTCTTCATAGTAGGTTTGCAATAAAGGTTGTGAAAAATCGACAGTTTCTGCCTGAATATCAAAAGTCACTCTGATATCCGCTTGTTTAAAAGTGTTCACCAATCGATAAGACAATTCACGATAGATTTCAATTGGCAAAATTTCCGCAAATGAAAAATGGAACTCCCAGAGGCGAGATACAGAATGTACCTTAACTTCACGAATATCTGCAGATGAAAAAGCAGAAGATTGTCGCATGTCAAGCGGCATATCGATTTGCTCCATCAATTTTTTAAATAATTCTGACATAATGCGTAAACTACCTCAATTCCAAAAACTAAATTTATCTACTAAGGCAAAATACACCTCTTGGTTACCCTATTTTGCCTTCTTTTCTAGTTACGTTATCTCTTAATTTTACCACAAATGAAATCTTTTTTCGACACAAAAGAAAAAGGTCAGAACTGACTGCCTGACCTTGTTATCATTAATTTTCTTTTGTCAAAATTTCAAGAGTTTCGATAAGGTTTTCTGCGTTAACTTCGATAGTATCGCCAGTTGCTTTAATTTTCACTTCAACGATACCGTCAGCAGCTTTCTTACCCACTGTGACACGAATTGGGAGACCGATAAGGTCGCTGTCTGAGAATTTAGAGCCGACACGTTCGTTACGGTCGTCAACCAAGACTTCGTAACCTTTAGCAACCAATTCAGCTTCAACTTTCGCTGTCAAAGCTTGTGCTTCTTCATCTTTCACATTGACAGTGATGACGTGTACATCAAACGGTGCCAATTCTTTAGGGAAGTTGATACCCCATGCAAAGCGGTAAGCGCCTTTTGGTGTTTTAGAAACAAAGAGACGGGCATGTTGTTCAATAACAGCTGACAAGATACGGCTAACACCGATACCATAGCATCCCATAATAATTGGAATAGCACGTCCATTTTGGTCAAGGATTGTTGCTCCCATGCTTTCTGAATAGCGAGTACCGAGTTTGAAGATGTGTCCAATTTCGATACCACGAGCAAATTTAAGAACACCTTTACCGTCTGGTGAGATTTCACCTTCTTTAACTTCACGAATATCAACGTATTCCGCTTCAAAATCACGTCCTGGGTTAACACCTGTCAAGTGATAGCCGTTTTCGTTTGCGCCAACAACTGCATTGGCAACATCTTGCACTTTGCGGTCAGCAACGATGCGGACATTTTCAGGAAGGTTAACTGGTCCAAGTGAACCAAAGTTAGCACCAAAGACTTCAACAGCTTCTTCTTCGCTTGCAGGTTCAAGGAAATCAGCTCCAAGATAGTTTTTCAATTTAACATCATTGACTTGGTCGTTTCCGACAAGAAGAGCAACTACTGGTTCATTATCAGCAACGAAGAAAAGTGTTTTGATTGTTTGTTCTTCGTCAACTTTCAAGAATGCAGCAACATCATCAATTGATTTGCAATCTGGTGTTTCCACACGTTTGACATCTTCTTGAGCGACAACTTTTGTTGTTGGTTTATATTCATTGCTTGCCATTTCAAGGTTAGCAGCGTAGCTTGATTCTGTTGAGTAAGCAATGGTATCTTCACCTGAAACCAACCATGATGCCAATTCTTTTTTGATATCTTCTAAAACATCAGCTGGAATTTCATCAATTGAAGCGATTGATTTATCAAGAACCAACCAACGGTCAAGGTCTGTACGATCTGGAGTGATAGCCATAAACTCTTGAGAATCTTTACCACCCATGGCACCACCGTCACCAATGATACCTTTGAAATCAAGACCAGCACGTGTGAAGATAGCTTCATATGCTTTACGGTAATCTTCGTAAGTTGTGTCCAATCCTTCGTAGTCAGCGTGGAAACTATAACCATCTTTCATGATAAATTCACGTGTACGAAGAAGTCCGTTACGAGGACGTTTTTCATCGCGATATTTAGATTGGATTTGGTAAAGGTTCAATGGCAACTGTTTGTATGATTTTACCGCATCACGGACAAGACTTGTGAATGTTTCTTCGTGTGTTGGACCAAGAATGAAGTCTGATTTATCACGGTTTTTAAGTTTATAAAGGTCTTCACCATAAGTTTCGTAACGACCTGATTCACGCCAAAGATCAGCATTCAAAAGTGCTGGGGCAAGCATTTCAACCGCACCAATTTTTTCAAATTCTTCACGCATGATTGCTTTGAATTTTTCAATCGTACGGTTAGCAAGTGGCAAGTAAGCGTAAATACCTGCTGAGACTTGGCGAACGTAACCAGCACGTACCATAAGGGCATGACTGATAACTTGGGCATCGCTTGGCATTTCGCGAAGCGTAGGGATAAGCATTTGTGATTGTTTCATAACAAAATATAACGGTCAAATCATGAAAATAAGTAAGCTCTTCAATCAAACAAGTAGCTCACTTATCTTCTTTTTATAAAAGGCCGTATAAATTCCTTTCTAAAAAATAGGTTTTATTTATAAATTATTGTACTACATCATTTAGGCGTAACCAGATATATCTAAAAGAAAACTCGCATAATATCGTTCCAAGTGACAGCAATCATCAAAACAAGCATGATAACAACGCCAACTAGGGTGATATAAGTTTCGGTTTCTTGTTTAAGCGGTTTACGACGAACAATTTCGATAAGGTTCATCAAAATTTTTCCGCCATCCAAAGCTGGAATTGGAATCAAATTCACAATTCCTAAGTTCATTGACAATAGCGCCAATAAATAAAGAACTGAAGTCAATCCATTTGAAGCAGCTTGACTTGAAGCTTGATACATGGCAACAGGACCACCTAATTTATCCAAACTAAAGTTTGAAATCAAGCCTTTCAAAGCTGTCAGAATAGCTGTCGCGCTTTGCCAAGCCATTTGGAAGCCACCAGTGACCTTGTCCCAGAAACCTGTTTTCAATACTCGAGTGACACCGATATAGTAACTTCCATTATTTTCTTGTGGTGTTATATCCAGCGTTTCAGTCTTTCCTGAGCTGGTTTCAACGGTTACGGAAATCGTATCACCACTTGAAATATTTTCAGTTACTTTTGTGACAGCCTCCGTCAAATCAGACCAATTAGAGATGTCATAATTTTCGATGGATAAGACACGGTCACCACTTTCAACACCAGCTGCCTGCATGGCACCACCGTCAGTTACTTGAATAACATTCGTTGAATTATCTGGTACACCACCTTGCATGAAAACAAGAAAGATAAAGACAATTGTTCCCAAAATAAAGTTATTCAACGGACCAGCAAAGTTTGTGATTAAACGTCCCCAAACTGTTGCATTTTGATATTGCACATCTAGCGGTGCAATACGGATTTCTGTACCGTCTTCCTCGACAATAGTCGCATCATGGTCAACAGAATAGGTTTTCGTTTCATCAAGCACTAGACCTGTGATTTCCAACTTATCCTCTAAATCATAAGCTGTGACATTCATCGGAAGAGCGGTGTTGTCCAACTGCTTTTGTGATAAATTAATACGTGTCACTAAACCGTCTTGATTTAGTGTCAAACTGGCAGGCGTTCCAGTCTTGATTTCCGTCGTATCATCACCCCAACCAGCCATGCGTACATAGCCACCCAGAGGTAGGATACGAATTGTATAAGCGGTACCCTCTTTATCAATATGCGAAAAGATTTTCGGGCCCATTCCGATAGAAAATTCTCGTACTAAGATGCCAGACTTTTTAGCAAAGTAAAGGTGCCCAAATTCATGGACAATAACTAAAATTCCAAAAACGATAATAAAGGTTAAAATTCCGAGCATTTTACTCCTTTCTGTACCAGTAAATTTGATAATCATCCTAATGATCATTCACTAGCCATTAAGCGACAAGAGCGACTTGTCAGCATTAACTCACAATCAAATTAGAAAAGACCAAGGAGATGCATCATTGGAAAGACAAAAATCATTGAATCAAAGCGGTCCAAAATACCACCATGACCAGGGATTAATTTGCCTGAATCTTTTACGCCAAAATGACGTTTGATAGCACTCTCAACCAAATCACCGAATTGACCAAAAACACTAAACAACACAACATAAATAAGCATTGCAAAAAAATTATGCGGTGTATAGACTGCCTTATCAACAAGCATGAAAATCAAAGCAACAATAACAGCACAGACAATTCCTCCAAGACTACCTTCAATTGTTTTATTCGGAGAAACTTTTGGTAACAATTTACGACGTCCAAAACGACGTCCAATCATGTAAGCACCGATGTCAGTCGCCCAAACGATAAACAAAGCAAATAAAACTTTATCTAAACCGCTGATACGAGCATTAACAAGGTTTTGAAAACCGATGCCGACGTAAAGACTAGCCGCAATCGGATAAGAAACATCGTCAAATGAATAATCATCACTGTTTAAAACAGTTCCAGCCAAGAGTAGAAAAACTAGCAAGCCATAAACTGAAAAACTTGAGTCCAGCGGTAGCGATGTAAAATAATTATCCAAAGGCACAGTAAGAACAAAAGCTCCCAACATCGCTAAAACACCTTCAATTGAGAAAAATTCTAGACGTTTCATGCGCAACATTTCTGCCACACCAATCATCGCTAAAAGACCAGCAAAAACTTGGAAAGATAAGCCTCCTGACAACAGAAACGGCAGTAAAATTAGTAAGGCAATCGCCCCCCAAATCACACGTTGTTTCATGACATTTCCTTTCTATATTCCACCAAAACGACGATGACGTCGATTGTATTCAGCAATTGCCTTAATCAGCTCATCTTTTTTGAAATCAGGCCATAAAACTGGTGTGAAATAGAATTCACTATAAGCTGACTGCCAAGGCAGAAAATTACTTAGGCGAAGCTCACCGCTTGTTCGAATAATCAAATCAGGGTCACGGTATAAATACGGTAAGTGGTTTGTCATCAAGTGGTTTGAAATCACATCTTCTGTAATGTCATCAGGATTGATTTTAGCTTCAAGCACTTCTTGGGCAATGTTTTTTACTGCTTCTGTGATTTCTGAACGTCCACCATAATTAAGCGCAAAATTCAAAATCAAACCAGAATTGTGCTTTGTTTTCTCGCAAGCACGTTTCATCGCATCAAAAGTATCTTTTGGCAGGCGGTCGGTTTCACCAATAACTTGCACTTTGACATTATTTGCGTCCAATTCAGGGACATATTTATCAAAGAATTCGACTGGTAAATTCATAATGAATTTAACTTCATCTTCGGGACGAGACCAATTTTCAGTTGAAAAAGCATAGACCGTCAAAACTTTAACACCAAGTTCAGAAGCCGCAATAGTGACGTCTTGCAGAGCATCCATTCCTGCTTTGTGTCCCATGACACGTGGTTGCATACGCTTCTTCGCCCAGCGACCATTTCCATCCATGATGATTCCGATGTGTTTTGGAATCTTTTCAAGGCTTATCGCCTTTTCTTTTTTTCTAAATTTAAACATAACATTTCCTTAAAAGCATACTCGCTATAATATTTTATCATAAATCAGCAATTTTTTCTCCACTTATTACACGCTTTTAAGCAGATTATGCTAGAAAATTCTCCAAATATTGCATTTAAAAAGCCAGACGTTTTTCACATCTGACTTCATGTATTAATCTTTACTTTCAATAGCAGCATCTGTGCTTACTTCCTCAGCAGCTTCTTCAACAACTGCTTCTGTTTCTGTTACTTCTTCGATAACAGTTGTTTCAGGTTCAACAGTTTCTGGTTCTGCACGGTTAATAACACGTTTCAAAGCGCTCAATTCAAATGTCAAGTAAACACCATCAATGTCTAAAACCATTTTTTGGTTATCTTCATCTACTTCGTCAATGACTCCGTAAAGACCACCGATAGTTACAATTTCATCACCTTTAGCTAGTGCTTTAAGCTGATTTTGACGTTCTTGAGCTTGTTTCTTTTGTGAACGTTGCATGAACCAAATCATACCAACCAACACAACCAACATAATAATTGTTCCCATATGTTTCCTCCAAATTTATAATGTCAAAATTTACTATACCAAATTTAAGTTATCAACGCAAGAATTGACCGTTAAATATAGTAATAAAGCAGGGGTTCAACGTGTGAACTATGTCAATGTTTTCACATAAAACACTTGAGTCTGTTCTTTGAATCCTAATTTTTCATATAGATGCTTAGCTGCAATGTTGGCTGATTCAACTGCAATCTGAAAGGCTTTCTCATTTTCAGCAATCAATTGATTCACCAACCTTTTCATAAAATAAGTGCCAATTCCTTGACCGCGACAATCCTCAACCACCGCAAAACCGTAAAAATAGTTATAATCCGTGCTAAAATCAACTGTACAAGAGGACAAAACTGTATCTCCTCTCATGACAGTATACAGCTTGCCATTCTCATCTTCCAAAGCCCCTTTGGCATAATGAAGCGCTTGTTCTTTCGATTCTTTAAAAGCCTTCATTTGGAAATCAGCAATAACTTCAATATGTGCTGTACTAGCCTCAAGAACGGTTAAATCCGTGCGTTCTTCTAAAGGATATGGTTCTCGCTCACGTGTCAACCAATATTCAAAAATCAGGTTCTAACACCATGCCCAAATGCCTGATTAAGTAAGGATTTTTGTCTAAAAAAACACTTCTCAGTCATGATGATTGGTCTTAGTTGATAATCACGTCTAATCTCATCAAATTCACGCCAGAGCGCCTTTGCATACCCCTTTCGACGATGATTTGGGTGAACCAAAATAGCAAGCTCGGCTTCTTGGCAATCAGCATAAACGGTTAATAAAGCCACTAATTTTCCCTCATCATAATCCAAGAAAAACGCTGGCATATCCGCATCAAAATTAAGCTGATTAGACAAATACGGTGTGCGATGTGTCTGGTCAAACGCTTGAACAACCTTGATAAGTTCATTAGCTGCCAACAATTCCTCATCTGTTAAAACATTAGTCCTAATAATTTCCATAATATCTCCTTTTATAATCAAGAACAGGACACCAAGTTGAACTTGGTGTCCTATTATATTTATCTATCATTATACCCATTTGGGTGGCTTGAGTGCCATGCCCATGCTGAGGCAATGATTTTTTCAATGTCGTCAAATTGTGGTTTCCAACCAAGGACTTCACGCGCTTTGTCAGATGACGCGATAAGAGTATCTGGGTCACCAGGGCGACGGTCAGCCAGTTCAGCTGGAATTTCTTTACCAGTCACTTTACGAGCTGCTTCGAGAATTTGAAGATTTGAAAATCCTGTTGAAGAACCAAGATTGAATGCCGTTGACGGATTACCTTCACGAAGGTATTTAACCGCAAGCAAATGCGCATCTGCTAGGTCAAATGGGTGAACATAATCACGGACATTTGTGCCATCTGGCGTGTTGTAATCATTACCAAAAATCATGATTTTTTCACGTACACCTTGTGCCACTTGCAAAATAATTGGTAACAAGTGTGTTTCTGGACCGTGGTCTTCACCGATTGAACCGTCTGGTTTTGCACCAGCAACATTAAAATAGCGAAGCGGTACAAATTTAATACCATAAGCTTGGTCAGACCATTTCATGATTGTTTCCATCATGAGTTTACTTTCGCCATACGGATTGATTGGGCGTTGTGGTGTTGTTTCTTTGATTGGAATTTCATCTGGAATGCCATAAGTTGCTGCTGTTGATGAGAAAACAATGTGCTTCACGCCAAATTCATTCATCACTTCAAGCAATTTGACCATGCCTGCTGTATTGTTATCAAAGTATTTTAAAGGTTTTTCCATTGATTCAGCAACCAATGAATAAGCCGCAAAGTGAATGACAGCATCAATATCTGGATTTTCTGTAAAGACTTTACGCATAAAGTCTTGGTCAGCAAGGTCGCCTTGATAAAATATCGCATCAGGGTGAACCGCAGCACGGTGCCCTGTCACCAAACTATCAACCACGACGACTTCTTCGTCACCTTTTTCAACCAAACGGTCAACCATGTGAGAACCGATATAACCAGCCCCACCAAGCACTAAAATTGACATGTATTTCTCCTATTCTAACCCCACGCTATCTACAAAACGCATAAAGGCAGCTTGACCTTTTTCATCACGTTTGTAAACACCTGCGTCTTCTAAAACACGAACAAAAACTTTTCCGACTTCCTCTTGTACAATATTATACACTGATTTAGCCGTAATATCCGTACGTTTTTTAATATTATCTGCCCAATCTTTGTGATAGTCAGCGATTTCATTATACTGGTTCAAAAGATATTTTTCAACTTCTGACAGTTCATCTTTCAGACGCGGAGGTAAAATAGCTAAGCCCATAACCTCAATCAGACCGATATTTTCTTTTTTGATGTGTTGCACATCAGCGTGCGGATGATAAACACCGTCAGGAAATTCAGCAGTCGTGTGATTGTCACGAAGGACAATGTCCAATTCAAACAAGCCACGACGTTTACGAGCAATCGGGGTCACGGTGTGGTGCGGTGTGTCTCCTGTATAGGCGACAACATCAACGCTATCATCAGAATAATCACGCCAAGCCAAGCGAATGGTTTCAGCTAGTTCAACCAAACGATTTTTATCAGCGCTACGCAAACGAATAACAGACATTGGCCAGTTGACAATACCAGCTGTCACATCAGAAAAGCCTTTGAAATGAAACTCACGGTCTAGCTCTGCTATTTCCATAGGAAAGACATGACGCCCACCTTGATAGTGATTGTGTGTCAAAATTGACCCACCAACAATCGGTAAATCAGAATTTGACCCTGCAAAATACCCTGGGAAAATATCAACAATGTCCAATAATTGCGCAAAAGTATCCTTGCTAATAACCATTGGCACATGCTCAGTATTTAAAATAATGCAGTGCTCATTGAAGTAAGCATAAGGTGAATACTGGAAGCCCCATTTTTCATCACCTAACTTCATACGGATAATGCGGTGGTTAGCACGGGCAGGGTGGTTAATCCTACCTTGGTAACCTTCATTTTCCATGCAAAGTTGGCATTTTGGATATGAGGAAGCTTTGACCAGTTTAGCTTGTGCAATAGCTTTGGGGTCTTTTTCAGGTTTTGATAAATTGATTGTGATTTGAATATCGCCATATTGTGATGGTGTTGTAAAGGCAATATTTTTTGCGATTGCAGCAACTTTAATGTAATCGTTGCGTTTGCTGAGGGCGTAAAAATCTGCGATAGCTTGTTGAGGAGATTTTGCATAAGTATCCCAGAATTCACGGTTCACCTGACTTGGAACAGGTGTGATAAAATTCATTAGCTCAGCACCCAAACAATCTTTTTCGGTCACCAATTCACCAACCTTGCCATTTTGCACAGCTAGGTCAACCAGTTCATCTTTGAGGGCAATAAGTTCTGTTTGCTTCGTTTCTTGCTGTGAGCCTTCTTCGCCAACAAGGGCAAGGACACGATTACACAAGTAAAACATATCATCTTCTGTGTAGTCGCTAACTGCAATAACTTTAGCAACAAAAGTATCTAAAAGTTTCATTTTTCTTCTCTAATCTTACTTATTTTCGAGACAAGACACGTGAGCCACCTGCAATTTCAGCAATGTAGAAAGCTGGCGCATAGCCAATGATTTCTGTATAAACCTTGCCGACATTTTGGGTGAATTCATCAACTTTATCTTTAGCGACAATGGCAATACCGCAGCCACCAAAGCCCGCTCCTGTCATACGAGCTCCAAGGACACCTTCTTGTTGCCAAGCGGTATGAGCAAGGGTATCAAGCTCAATACCAGTCACTTCGTAATCATGCTCAAGTGATACATGTGAGGCATTGACCAAACGACCAAATTTTTCAAGTTCACCTGCAATCAAAGCTTCTTTGGCTTGAAGAGTGCGTTGATTTTCCCAAACAGCGTGACGAGCACGTTTGAGACGATTAGCATCTTTAATGAGGTAACTGTATTCATCAAAAGCTTGCAAATCAAGTTCACCAAGTGTCTTGATATCAAGCACTTGATTCAATTCTTCAACGGCTTTTTCACATTCGGCACGACGTTCATTGTATTTTGAATCAGCCAATTCACGGCGTTTGTTAGTATTCATGATAACAATGACATTGTCACCTAAATCAAGCGGCACAAGGTCGTATTCTAATGTGTTGGTATCAAGGTAAATAGCTTGCTTGTCAGCTCCCATACCAATAGCAAATTGGTCCATGATTCCTGAATTAACGCCGATAAATTCATTTTCCGTTTGTTTACCAATTTTTACTAAGTCAAGACGGTCTAAGTTGAGGTCAAATAATTCTTCAGCAACAATTCCGACCAAGAGCTCTAACGAAGCTGATGATGACAAGCCTGAACCGTTTGGAATATTCCCATTGACGTAAAGGTCAAAACCAGTATTAATCGTATACCCAGCTTCTTGCAAGAATTTAATGACACCTTTTGGATAATTCGTCCAGTTGTCTTTTTTATCAAAGACAAGGTTAGCAAGGTCAACCTCGATAATGCCTAAATCAGCAAAGTTTGCTGAATAAAAACGAAGTGTTTGGTCATCACGTTTGCGAGCTGCACCGTATGTTCCAAGGGTGATAGCCGCTGGGAAAACATGACCACCATTGTAGTCTGTATGTTCACCAATCAAATTGATACGTCCTGGTGAGAAAAAGGTTGCGTCTGCTTCATTGCCAAATACGGCTGTGAAGGCTTCTTTTAATTCTGTAACTTTCATGAGGGTCTCCTTTTTTTACTTCTTCTATGATTACGGTTTCATTGTACACCTAATGATGTTCCAAGTCAATAAATTTTACTAAAGTTTTACTTAAAATTTTCTTTATATTAATTTTTGTGCTATAATAAAGATAAGAAAGAAGGGATGACTTATGGCTACATTAAAAGACATTGCAAAGTTGGCAAAGGTTTCATCAGCAACCGTTTCTCGGGTGCTTAATCAAGACGCTACCCTTTCTGTTAGCGAGGAAACACGGCATCGCATTTTAACCGTTGCTGAAGAGTTGGGGTACGAAAAGCACAAACGCAGCACAAATATCTTACAAGAACGGCAAAAAATTGCTATTGTGCAATGGTACAGTGAGCAAGAAGAACTCAATGACCTCTATTATTACAGCATTCGTATCGGACTCGAAAAACGCGCTCAAGAGTTGGGTTATGATATTGTTCGTTACTTTAATAATGATACTTTAACGATTTCTGAAAACATCTGTGGTATTATTGCCATTGGTAAATTTTCTAGCGCACAAATTTCAAAACTCGAAAAATTGTCTCAAAATCTTGTGTTTGTTGACAGCGACACACTCAATGCAGGACACCCTTGCGTGACCACTGATTTTGATAATGCTGTTATCAAGGTGCTTGATTACTTTATGGACCAAGGGTTCACAAAAATCGGGATGATTGCTGGCGAAGAACGCACAACCGACCAACAAGAACTCATTGTTGATCAACGCTTCCGTACTTTCAAAAATTACGTCTATGAAAATAATCTCTACAATCCTAACTACGTATTTGTCGGAGATTTTTCAGCACAAGCAGGATATGAATTAATGAAAAAAGCCATTACCGAACTTGGTAATGACCTCCCTCAAGCTTTCTTTGTTGCCAATGACACCCTTGCAATCGGTGCGCTTCGCGCTCTCCAAGAAGCTAGTATCATTGTTCCAGACCGTGTTAGCCTCATCTCTTTTAACGACACCCCACTAACTAAACAAGTCTTTCCAGCCTTATCAAGCATCACTGTCTATACTGAAGAAATGGGACGGACTGCCGTTGACATCCTTAACCGCCAACTTATCAACCATAACACTATCCCAACAATGACAAGACTTGCAACCACCCTAACATTGCGAGATAGCACGAAATAAAAGACGTTAATAACGAGCTCCAAATTTAAATTTGGAGCTCGTTTTATTTCATATTTTTACCCAACTTTAACGCAAAAGGCATCCCATGGTTGAAGTTGATGATTTTCAAAATCAGCAAGTTCTGCGGTATTGCTGATAATAGTTGCTTGGTAGCTAAGGTCGCATTCAAATGGTTGCACTTGGTTCGATAGGTTAGCCACAACAAGATAAGTAGCGTCCGCAGTTTTTCTGAGATAGGCAAAGACCTTATCTGCTGTCTCTAAAAGTTCAAAATCCGCATCAATCAACCACTCATTTTCCTTGCGAAGCTTGATGAGTTTTTGATAAGTATAGAAAATAGATTCTGGATTGTCTAAAGCAGCTTGGACATTGATGTCCTGATAGTTTGGATTAACTGGCAACCAAGTCTTATCAGCTGTTGAAAATCCTGCATTCTTGCTACTATCCCATTGCATTGGCGTTCTAGCATTATCGCGTCCAATCATGCGAATACTGTCTAGCACTTCTTCTGACGTCTTACCATTTTCAAGCGCTTCTTTGGCAAAATTGAGTGACTCAATGTCATCAATTTCTCCTAAATCCTTGAAAGGATAGTTAGTCATGCCGATTTCTTCTCCTTGGTAGATGTAAGGCGTACCACGCATTAGGTGCAAGCAAATCGCTAGCGCTTTGGCTGATTTTTCACGATAAGTGTCTGTGTCTCCCCAAATTGATAAAACACGTGGCAAATCATGATTGTCCCAAAAAAGCGAATTCCACCCCTGACCAAGCTCAAGCTCTGTCTGCCACTTGTTGAAAATGGCTTTGAGTGCGGGAACATTTAATTCTTTTTCGTATTCCCATTTTGAAGCATTTGGCTTGTGTTGCAGACCGATATGTTCAAATTGAAAAACCATTGATAATTCTTTTTCATCTGGGGATGAGTACTGCTTAGCAATTTCTGGTGTTGCGCCCCAAGTTTCGCCAACCGTTAACAAATCCTTTCCAGCCAAGGTTTCTTGATGCATTTCTTTGAGATAATCATGCAATTTTGGTCCATTATTAGAAATTAATTGGTCTGGCATTTTCCCAATCATGTCAATCACGTCCATACGAAAGCCAGAAATACCTTTGTCAATCCAGCGATTCATCATGTCGTAAACAGACTTGCGTAATGCGAAATTTTCCCAATTCAAATCTGGCTGTTTCTTGCTGAAAAAGTGCAAATAATATTGCCCAGTTTTGCCATCATATGCCCAGGCAGAGCCACCAAAAATAGAATCAAGCTCATTTGGTTCATCACGCCAAATGTAAAAATCACGGTATGGGCTGGCAGGATTTTCACGCGCTTCAACAAACCAAGCGTGTTCATCTGATGTGTGATTAACCACCAAATCCATGATAATGCGAATACCACGCGCTTTTGCCTGCGCTAGCAATTCTTCCATGTCAGACATATCTCCAAAAATATCCGCAATCGCCTCATAATTTGAAATATCATAACCATTATCATCCATTGGAGACTGATAAACGGGAGAAAGCCAAATCGCTGTAATACCAAGCTTTTGTAAGTAGTCAAGTTTACTGATAATCCCTTGCAAATCACCAATCCCATCACCATTTGAATCCTTAAATGATTTTGGGTAAATTTGATAAATGGTTGCTTTATGCCACCAATGTTTTTCCATAGTACACCTCTATTTTGATTTATTTGTCTTTATTTTAACGCTTTCTTGTTATTTGCGCAAGCGTTTGCGTTATAAAAATAAAAAGGAAGCTAGGAGTTTGCCCAGCTACCTTTAGATTATAAGAAAGTAACTTCTTCCCCGTTTTCTTTAACTGCGTAGCTTAACTCTTTTAAATTAATTTGGGCTTCCGCAACCACACTGCTACCTTGATTACGGCGAGTGATTACAAGCGTATTTTCATCTAATATCTCTACATCAATACTGCCATCAAGGTCAAAAGCAGCTGATTGATTTCGAAAAGTAAAGAGTTTGAGCAAAGCTTGAACTACTGGGCGTCGGACTTCTTCAGCAATTTCTTCATTCGTGTAATAATGACGATTGATGTTGCGGCCTTCTTTTGTTTTTTCTAACAAATCAAGATCATTTTTTCCTGCTAAAAATCCAACATAATAAACTTGTGGAATACCCGGGGCAAAAACCTGAATCAAGCGTGCTAAGAAATATTTCTTGTCATCATCACCAAGTGCAGAATAATAAGTCGAATTAATCTGATAAATATCGAGATTATTGTATTCAGCAGATGAGTATTTACGTTTGACATTAGCACCAACTTTATAAAGTTCACTGGAGGTATAATCAATTTCATCATCTGTCAAAATATCTTTGACATCAACCACACCAATTCCATCATGTGTATCAAGCGTTGTAAATTGCTTCATCGGCGACATTTTCAACCATTTTGCCAAACGGTCAACTTTTCTGCTATATAGGCTATAAAGCGTCACCATTGGAAGTGCAAAATCATAGACATAATAGTCATGCTCAGCAATCTTAAACTGGATTGAATAGTGCTCATGAATTTCTGGAAGCAATTCTGTGCCAGATTCCGCTGCAATGCTACGCACTTTATCAAGTAATTCCCAAATGTCTGGCTCCACAAAGAAATCATTGGTATCCAATTTCTTAACTGCATAAGCAAATGCATCTAGACGAATGAGGTCACATCCATTTTCTGCTAGGTGTTTGATGGTTTTTCGAATGAAATCTATGGTCACTTCTTTTGTCACGTCAAGGTCAATTTGTTCCTCACCAAATGTATTCCACAAATGCTCAACCGAACCATCTGTAAAATGAATTTCTTGTTTTGGTGCGCGGTCTTTACGCTTGTAAATCAAGTCCACATCAACTTGTGTCGGACGATTTTCTGGCCAAAATTTATCCCAGTTAAGAAACATATCCTTGTAAGCACTAGCTTCGTGTTTTTCTTGATAATCTTTGTAATATTTTGATTGACGAGAAATATGGTTAATCATGAAATCAAACATAAGATAATAGTTTTCACCCAAGCCTTTCACATCATCCCAAGTACCAAATGTAGAATCTACCTCATCATAATCGACAGGGGCAAAACCACGGTCACCAGTTGACGGAAAGAATGGCAATAGATGGATACCACCAACTGCCTCCCCGAAATACTTATCAAGATTTTGTTTAAGTTCTTTTAAATTTTTACCCAGACTATCCGAGTAAGTGATTAACATTGTTTTATTTTGAATTCCCATAGTTATTCCTTTATTTTATTTTCATCATTTATATTGTGATATCGTTGAACTCGGGCTACGGGCTTGGTGAAAAAGATGAGCCTCCTTGTGCCTTAATGACACCGTGTCACTTCCTTATTTTTTCACTGTCCCCGCTATACGCCTTATATATTACGACGTGAGAAAACAAAATCGATAATATTTTGTTTTCGAGCTAGTAAGGTGGTTAGCTAAGCCGCAATAGCGGTTAGCGTTAGTTGATGAGTTGCTTTAGCAACCATCAACTATACCAAGTTAAGTTGAACACGACCTACGAGCAGTGCAAAAAAGATAATTTTTTCCTAGAACGTACACGTTCTTCGTCAAAATTCCTATTTTTGCTACGCTCGCTATACGGCCTCTGTATCCTTACTTCACTGCGCCATTGCTCATTCCTGAGATGATGTGTTTTTGGAAGATAAGATAAACAATTGTGATGGTAATAATACCGACGATATATGAGGCAAAGCTTGGTCCGTAATCGCTGAGGTATTGTCCTGTGTAGTTGTATTGGAAAAGCGGCAATGACCATGACTCTGAAGATTTATTCAACATTAAGAGGGGGAGCATAAAGTCATTCCAGAACCAAAGGGCATTAATAATCAAAGTTGTGGCATGCATTGGTTTTAACATTGGAAAGACCACTTTGCGGTATGTGGTAAATTTATCAGCTCCGTCAATTTCAGCAGCTTCATCCAAACTTTCAGGAACACTTAGCTTAATGTAACCAACATACAAGAATAAAGTTTGTGGTACAGCATAAGTCAGATACAAGATAATCAAGCCCCAAATATTTGTCAAACCAAGTCGGCTCATCATAACTGTGATTGGAATCATGATAACTTGAAATGGCACGAAAATTCCCAAAATTAGCAAGCTATACATGATGTTAAAAGCGCGTTTTTTGCTCATGTTACGCGCAATTGAATAGGCTGCCGCAGGAATAAATAGGGTTACCAAAATCACCGAAACAACTGTAATAATCGTTGAATTCCAGAAATAATGTCCAATACCGTCAGCCAACAAGCGTGTGTAGTTACTCAAGGTGACAGGATTTGGAAAAGCAAAGAAATGTTGCATGATATCTTTAGTCGTCTTAAATGAACTAAAGACTGTTGCTAGCAATGGAATCAAAATCAAAATTGATCCCATGACTAAGAGCACATATTTCCAAAAAGTATGATAACGTTCTTCTTTTTTCATATTTCACTCCATTTATACTTCGAAACGACTTGATAATTTCAATTGCAACACTGATACCAAAACAATAATAGCAAAGAGAATCAAGGCAATGGCGTTAGCATAACCATATTGGTTACTTGAAAAGGCGTAATTGTAAACCAAAAGCCCAATTGAAGTTGTTGAATTGCTTGGTCCACCACCAGTCAAAGCAAAGATCTGGTCAAAAGCTGTCAAACCAGCTTTAAGCGCCATGATAAAGACCATTGAAATACTTGGCAACAAATATGGCAATTCAATATTCCAGAACGTTTGTTTGCTATTTGCACCATCAATTGCTGCTGCTTCTGTGATTTCACTTGGGATAGTTTGAAGCCCTGAGAGGAAAAGGATAATTGGCATTGCGACACCTTGCCATAGCATGACAAAAATTGCTGCAAAAATGGCGCCGCCAGATGTCCCTAGAAGACTTGTTTTCAAGAATTCAATGTTCAAAACTTCACCAATGGCAGGTAATCCATAGTTAAATACTTGTTTGAAAATCAAAGATACTGTTAACCCTGATAAAACAGCTGGGAAAAAGAACCACGCTCTAAAAAAAGTTTGTCCTTTGATTTTAGCATTCAAAGCTCGCGCTACCCAGATACCAATGACAATTTCTCCCACAATTAAAGCAAGAGTTAAAATTAAGGTAAACCCAAGCGCCTTAAAGAATTTGCTATCAGTCATCAAAATTTTATAGTTATTAATCCCTACAAAATCAAAATTATAAGTCAAGCCAGTCCAGTTCGTAAAACTATAAAAAGCTCCCTGAAACATTGGAAAATAGAAGAAAATAGCTTGTAACATTAAAGGAATAATCAGAAATGTCCAGCCCCAATACTTATTTAAAAATTTTCGCATTCTATTCTCCTCCTATTTATTTACGTCAGCTTTCATTGGATTGAAGAATGCATTTAACTCACTAACATATTGATCAGTATCTTGATTCAAAACATAGTTAGCTGTCAAACTAAAGAAATCATCTTCGCTTGTCCAATTTTCACCAAGCCAAACATAGTGTTTATCTGTAAATGCTAGCTGATAAAGCGGAGCAAGTGGAGAATTGTCATCTTCAACCACACCCTCTACAGACACTGGCGAACCATCAACATCATAATATTTTTGCATAGCCTCAGCTGACGCCATATAAGAAATAAATTTTTCACATTCTTTTTTGTGCTTTGTTGATGATGAAATTGATAGCGCCAAATCTCCCGCTCCAACTGTAGCTTCTTGACCAGTTTTTTCACCAGGAAAGGCAAATGTTGAAATTTCAAAATCAGGATCTTGTTGTTTAATCGCCGCTAATACCCATGAACCACCTGGTATCATCAAGGCTTCTTCAGTCGCAAATGCCACAACAGAATCGTTGTAAGAAGCACCTTCCCAATTACTTTGCTGGTTCCCCTTATCAGCAAGCAAATCCAAACGAGTTAGAACTTCCTTAACTTCATTATCAGAAGTTGAGATAGAATTAACGGGAGAAAAACGAAGGTAATCATTTGCCTTATCACCACTACCAGTCACGCTAATGTAAGCCAGTTGATGATAACCATTTAAAGTCCAACCTTCACTACCAGCAAGCGCAAATGGTGTTTCACCGTCAGCCTTGATTTGTTTTACCAAAGTTGCAAATTCATCCCAAGTTTCTGGAACTTTGAGTCCTAATTCGTCAAATTTTGTTTTATTAAAGTAAATTCCTGAAACATTGGCTGATAAAGGCACGCTATAAATTTTTCCATTTACTGCATAGTTTTCTGCATAGTTATTTTTGATATTCTCAAGATAAGACTTACCTGTCATATCTTCAAAATAACCAGCTTTTGCCCACTCTTTAAAATCCACATTCTGAGGATAAATGTTAATGACATCTGGGACGTCACCTGCAAGCATACGTGTTTTTAGAACTGTTCCAGGACCTGGAACATTTGTCATTTTAACGTGGATGTTAGGATTTTCTGCTTCAAAATCCTTAATGATTTCTTTTAACGTATCCGCCATTTCTCTCTTTTGATTGAAATATTCAATAGTTACCTTGCCAGCAGCCGATGTGTCATCCTCTTTTGAACACGCCGTCAATATTAAACCAGCAGCGGTAGCTAAAGCTACTATGCCAGCAGCTATCAATTGTTTACGCCATTTCATTGAAAACCTCCTTATTGTTTCACAAAATAGTATTGTTTGCTGAGATAGTCACCTTGTGGGAGAGTTACGGTCAAACCTGCATACATGAGTTCAGCCCCGGAGAAAACTTGTCCTGTTTCTTGTAAGCGATAGGTATCTGCTTCCTCTAAACCTTTCAGTTTGAGCGTCGTTTCAATTGTTTCAATCATTGAAAGTGTGCGAACGTAAGTTACAACGACTTTATCTTCATAGACAAATTGCACAGCCGCTTCATTTGCGCCTTGTTCTGGATTGATAAGACGATAATGCTTCCCAAATTGGACAACTGGACGAATATCTTTGTAGTGAGAAACCTGAGTAGCAATCACTTCTTTGTCACTTTCTGGTAGGCTTGTCAAATCAAGTTCGTAGCCAAGATTTCCCATCATAGCAACATTTCCACGTGTTTCAATTGGTGTTGTGCGTCCCATTTGGTGATTTGGGCTTGCTGAAACATGGGAACCCATAGAGATAGTTGGGTACAGATAGCTTGAACCATATTGAATTTGCAAACGAGAAATGGCATCTGTATTATCACTAGCCCAAACTTGTGGGAAATAGCGCATCATACCAAGGTCATTTCGACCACCGCCACCTGAGCAAGATTCAAAGAGAATGTTACTATGCTTTTCTGTCAAATAAGACACCAAATCATACAAGCCTAGCATGTAAGCATGAGATTGCATTTGGGTCGCAAGATAAGTATCACCATTTCCGATATTTGTGATGTTACGGTTATAATCCCATTTAACATAATCAATAGCATTTTCTGTCAAGATTTCATCGATAGCTAATTTAATATAAGCTACCACATCAGGGTTGGCAAGGTTAAGTACTAATTGATTACGAGAATAAGTATGAGCACGACCCTCAGCTTGAATAGCCCAATCTGGATGCGCACGATAAAGGTCACTATCAACAGAAATCATTTCTGGTTCAAACCACAAACCAAATTTCAAACCTTTGGCATGCACTTCAGCAATCAAGTCATTCAAAGGTCCACCGAGTTTTTCTTCGTTGACAACCCAGTCACCAAGCGCACGATTATCATCAAATCGATTACCAAACCAACCGTCATCAAGAACAAAAAGCTCGATACCAAGTTTGCTTGCTTCGTCAGCTAAATCAAGCAATTTTTCTTTTTTGAAATTAAAATAAGTCGCTTCCCAATTATTGATAAGAATCGGACGCTCAACATGAGCAAATTGTTTTGGCATGATATGATTTTGCACAAACAATTGACTTTCTTGGCTCAAGTGTGTCAAACCTTTTGCCGAATAAGTCATCAAAGCCACTGGCGTTTCAAAACTATCACCTGCTGCTAATTGCCAAGCAAAGTTATCATCATTAATACCAATCCCTAAGCGAACTTCATTCAATTGATTTTTTTGAACAAAAGCTTGAAAATTACCACTATAAAGCAGTTGCAAAGCAAGGGCACTGCCAGCATCCTCCGTCGCTGTCCTATCACACAAAATCACAGCTGGAGTCTGAGCATGACCTGAAGCACCGCGATTTGAAGCAACTGTGAAAATACCTTGTTCAACTTTTTGACGACGAACCGTTTTTTCACGTGCATAAGCACCTTGCAATGTCACCACATCATAATCAGAAGCTGGCACATCAAGCATGGTTGACAAAGCACGATTGATAACAACTGCTTTATCTGATAAATTTCGAACCTCAGCATGAGTTGAAATAGTGCTGCAATCAGCATAAGCAGTGTAGTAAAGTTTTAATTCTAGCGAAGCGACTTTGTCTTCAAGTGTCAAAACTAAAGTTTCGGCATCTTCTGTTGAATGTGGATTAGGTAATCCTGTTGCTTCTTTTGCACCATGTAAAATCTCACTAGATGTTAACTTAAATTGTGTCAATTCGTTATTAGCGTGTGCTATTTTTAGAGATGGTTGTCGGAAATCTCCGAACCCGTGAACGCCAAAAACTTGGCGTTGGGTATCATAACTAAAGGTGCGGTTATCTGGAGTTGGATTTCCTGAAAAAGCGTGGTCCTTCTCCAAAATAGCGTTTGAGCCGTGGTATTTGGCGATTTTGCCTCCAATATGACGAAGAAGCAAATCCCCTTCTTTATTTTCTATAATCATTGACATCTCTTTACTTTGAATGTAAAAAAGATTTCCTTCGATGCGAATTCCCATGATAATTCCTCCCTTTGTTTACTAAAATTTTACCATCATTTATTTACCTCTTGAATGGTATCATGTTGGGCAAATATGGTAAAATGTTGTTTATAAAGGAGTTGATACTTTGAATATTCTAAATACCTACAACGAATTTGGCACGAATAATTTTGACCTGAACGTCGACCATTATGGTGCTGAGATTTGTGATAAAAACTACTCTTTTGGACCTACTGTTAGGGATAACTACGTCCTTCATTTCATTGTTGATGGCAAGGGAACTTTCAAAATTGATGGCACAACGACCGAACTTAAAACAGGTGATATGTTCATTTTGCCAAAAGGAAAAGTGACCTTCTACCAAGCTGATAGCAAGCACCCTTGGACTTATCTTTGGGTTGGATTTAGTGGCTCAAAGGCTGAAAGTATTTTAAGTAAAACTCAGCTACTAGAGCAATACTTCTGTCATTCAACACTTAAGTCCAGGGTTCTTGATCAAATCGTCAAATTAACTCAATTTCGCGATCAAAAACTTGATGACGTGACTGAACTCCAACTGATTGCTGAACTTTACAAACTACTTGCTTACCTAATAGAAGAATCTCCCAGTAAAGCAATTTCTGATGGTAGTATTCTTATTCAAAATTATATTAGACAAACTAAAAAAATAATTCATTCACAATATGGAACTTCTTTAAAAGTGGGAGAAATTGCTGATAAACTCAATCTCAACCGCAGCTACCTCTACAAGATTTTCAAAGAAGAAACTGGCTATTCGATCAAAGATTATATCATCCAAGTCCGCATGAAAAAAAGTGCTGATTTACTTACCAACACTACTTTTCATATCTCAGAAGTCGCAAACGCCGTAGGCTTCACGGATGGTCTCACATTCAGCAAAGCCTTCAAAAAATACTTCAACCAAAGCCCAAGCAATTACCGCAAAACACTAAAAAATTAAGCAAAAAGCGTTAGGATTTTCTTACCTAACGTTTTTTTACAACACCCAAAATCCCCAAGGGACTAAGCTCTTGGGGGTGAAATGAAATATATAACTAATCGACTTTAACAAGTCTGACGTTATCGATGTTTAACCATTTGTTAGCAGAGGCATTGACGTAAATGCCGATTTCACATTGTCCGTTTGTGATTTGGATGTTATCAATCGTGTACATTTTGAGTCTTTTAGGGAGATGTTTTGCTCACTGCCGCCATAGTTTTTGATATAAAGCTGAGCAGTCTCAAGGCTAGTGTCCCTCATGGTGTCAATGCTTAATTTGTAAGTACCTGAGCTGAGGTTGCTAATCGTTTGATAAATGGAACTTTTTTGTTATAACGCTCGCTGATATTATCCATATTTTCAGAGAGTTCTGCTAATGTGCCATGCCAATATGGGGAATAGGAAATGCCGACAATATCAAAATCAACGGATTGATTGGTAATTTCATCAAGCCACCATTGGAAAGTTGCTTTGTCACCACCGTCTGCTAAATGGATCATGATAGGTGTTATTACTTGTCTGCGTATCTTTCACAGCTTGAACACCAGATTTTAGGAAAGTTGCTAGGCGAGTGAATTCTTGACCATCACCACCCCAGCTTTTCTAGAATAGGTTAGGCAAAATAAGACATTACGAAGGCTACGGCACCTTCTGGGTCACGTGTTAATTTAATGTATTCAGCACCTTTTGTAGCTGCTAACTTAATACCAAGCGCATCCGTATCTTTCTTAATATCTTCGTAGAATGAATTAACTTGCGGAGCAAGTACAATCATGTCAAAATCTTTCATAATCTCATAATGTGAACCGTAAGCACCTGCTGACGCTGTGATGTTTGCACCTGTGGCAGCGGCACCTTCAGTAAGAGCATTAGCAAGCATAGCACTTGTACCAGCACCAGCACAAAGGACCAAAACGTTGATTGGTTTGTCAGTTGTGACTTTAACAGCTGGTTTTTCCTCAACAACTTTTTCAGCTGCAGCTTTTACTGGAGTTGCACTTTCAGCAGCAGTTTCTTGCGCAGCAATTTCAGCTTCTTCTTCAAGAAGTGATGCATCATAAGCTTTAATGAACGGGAAGTAGATAATCGCATCAACAGCGATTAAAACAAGGACAAGAACAACAGCTAGAAGGCTAACGCCTGTACCAAGAATAAGTCCGATTGGCGCTGGTGTTGCCCAAGGAAGAACATACATGAAGCTATTCATCTGAAGCACATCAACAAAGAATTTGAAAATCCAAACGTTGGCAATTGGTGCCAAAAGGAATGGAACAAAGAAATAAGGGTTAAGAATAATTGGTGTTGCAAAAAGCAAAGGTTCGTTAACGGCGAAGCTGACTGGGATAAATGAAGCTTTACCAACAGCTTTCAATTGTTTTGATTTGGCAAATAGCAAGAAGAGATATGGAACGACAAGTGTTGCACCAGTACCACCCATAGTACCAACGAAGTTACCAAGACCAACAGTCAAAACGTTTGAAGCATGTTCACCAGCTTTGAATAATTGAAGGTTCGTTTCAACATTAGCATAGATAATAGCTGCGATAGCTGGCTCTACGATTGACGGACCATGCACACCAACGAACCAGAAGAGCGCCATAGCACCCCAGATAATAGCAATTCCAAGATAACCGTCTGCTGCTGTAAACAATGGTTGAAGAAGTGTAATAACAGCTTCTGCAAATGATGCTCCAAAGAAATAACGAATGATAGTATCAATGATAACAGCTGCAAATACGGCAAATGAGAATGGGAAGATATCACGGAATGTTTGCGAAATCGTTCCTGGTACTTCTTTTGGCATCTTGATAGTGATGTCACGAATAACACAGAATTTGTAAACATTAACAGTGATAAAGGCGGCTACAAAGGCGGCGAGGATACCTTTTGTCCCCATATAACCACTAGCAAAACCACCGTCAAGCTCATCAGCACTCAACATCAAGAAGCTGACAATTGAGGCAAGCATAACAGAAACCGCATTGATTTTCTTATTACCTGGCATCTTACGGTTAACAGATTCTGCCAAGCAACGTGCAGTTGTTGCTGAAACCAGAAGCGCAACGACACCCATTGAGTAGTTATAAATCTTCCAAAGCCAATTTGAGAAATCTTCTGGCAAAGTCACTCCGAACACATCTGGAATCGATGCAATCAAGATAAAGATACTAGAAAAGAGAATCGCTGGCATTGCCGCAAGGAAACCATCACGAATGGCACCTAGATAAATGTTGCGAGAAACTTTTTCAAAAAAAGGTTTCCCTTTTTCAATTTGTTGAATGAGTTTGTTCATGATATAACTCCCAAAGAACTTAGGCTTGGCTAGTCATCTCTAACACGGATTAGAAGTAAATAAGACCTATCAGATTGACCTTTGAGGAGATTAAGCTTTTGCCAAGTCAAGTTCCTTCCTTTCTTTTTCAAAAATTAACGGCTTTTATATAATTCAATAAAATCTTGAACGAGATCACGTAGTAATAAAGTAGTCATTAAGTGGTCTTGACCGTGAACAAAGATGAAACCAAGTTCCAAATCTTCACCACCTGCTTCTTGTGCTAACAATTGTGTTTGCGCATTGTGAGCTTTAGCTAAATTTTCATCAGCGTCTTTAATCGCTTTATCAACATTATCAAAGTTGCCAGAGCGAACTTCCTTAAGCAATTGAAGAAGTGTGCTTCTTGCATCACCTGAGTAAGCCACAATTTCAAAACCTAACATTTGTAATTCTTTTTTATCCATTTTCTAAATCCCCTATTCTACAATTTTTGTATCGCTAATGTGTTTGTACCAGTAAGCTGACGCTTTTGGATAACGTTTTTGTGTTTCAAAATCCACATAGAACAAACCATAGCGTTTATTATAACCATTTGACCATGAGAACAAATCCATCAATGACCAAAGGAAATAGCCTTTAACATTAACCCCAGCATCAATTGCTTTGGCAAGAGATTGCAGGTAAACTTTCAAATAATCAATACGCGGTTGATCCATGATGATACCATCGTCAAATTCATCTTTATAGCCCATACCATTTTCTGTGATATAGATTTTATTGTAATGTGGGTAATCTGCTTTGATACGAAGAAGCAAGTCATACAGACCTTCTGGATAGATAATCCAATCCCAGTCCGTTCTTGGAATACCTTCTTTGTAAACGCGTTCGCCAATGCCTTTGACTTTGTAAACAGATGTTCCTTTATCTCCTGTACCGTTGTGATGAATGGCATTTTCGCCATTGTAGGCTTTAACAAAGTGACATTGGTAATGATTGATACCAAGATAATCGTTGCGGTGACTGGCTTTTTTCATTTCCTCAAAGTCACTATCAAGGAAGTCGTAGCTGGCATTGTTAGCTGCGCAGATTTCGTTAAGCGCTTCCATTGTTTCGTTCGAATAATAACCTAGATAAGTTGCATCCAGTAAGAATCGAATAGAAAGAGCATCATCTAAGAAAGCAGCATGTTTATCTTCTTTACTATCTGTTGCTGGGTATTTTGTTTCAAGAGAATGTACCACACCGATTTCACCTTGGTAGCCACCGTCTTTGAACAAATTAACCACACGCGCATGCGCATACATCATATTGTGCAGACATTGAATGACTTTTGACAGGTCATATTTGATTCCTGGTGGGAAAATACCAAGCAAATATTGGTTGGTTGCTACTGGGTAAATTTCATTGAATGTGCTCCAATGACGAACTTCTTTAAATTCTTCAAAACAGAATTTTGCGTAGTTAACAAAAGCTTCAATCGTATCACGGTTTAAGAAATCACCATTGTCAAACAAAACTTTTGGCGTGTCAAAGTGATGAAGCGTGACAAAGGCTGTGATGTTGCGTTTTTGACATTCCGCAAACACTTTGTGGTAATAATCAACTCCTTCTTGATTGACCTCACCAGTACCATTTGGGAAGATACGGCTCCAAGCAATGGATAACCGAAGTCCGTTGACACCAAATTTTTCACAAAGTTCAATATCTTGTGGGTATTGATGATAGAAATCACTAGCAGGGTCTGGACTGAAACGCCCTTGTTTTGCTAAGAAATCATCCCAAGCTACTGGACCTTTACCGCCTTCTTTAGTAGCTCCTTCAACTTGGTAGGCTGCTGTTGCACCACCAAAAATAAAATCTTCTGGTAATTGATACATAATTTTCTCCTTATTTCAATAAGCGTTGAATGTGAATCACAAGGTAAACACGTTCACTACGCGATAAATCTATTTTTAATTCTTGTCCAATCAAATCATAAATGGCTTGCCCAATTTGATAGGCTTTCGGATAATCTGTTTTCACATATTCTTCCAAATTAATCAACGATGCATTGTCTTGCTGGTTCATCTGCAATCGATTAATGAGGTAGGTTAAATGAATCATCAAACGGTCGTAAAGATTACTATTTTCTGTGCTCCGCTTGATATTATTTTTTGCCAATTTGTCCTCAATCAAAGCTAGTACTTTTTTAGTTGCATCCTCTTTGTTATTATCAGAAACTTCGTAATCACCTTTAGCATTAATGAAATGCAGAGCCATTCGTCCGACTTCATCATCTGGAAAAGTTACTGACAACTTTTGACCTAAAATAACAACAGCTTCTTGCGCCATTTGAAACTCGGTAACATACGCCGCTGAAATATCTGGTAAATGACTTTCCTGATAAGCTCCCTTTAAAAGCTTTTGATATACCGAATACACGTGGTCGGTAAGGGTTACATACAGGTATTCCTGAACCGGAAAATGATATTTGGCTACCAAATCATCAATCATATTATAAGTCACCGTTAGAATATCAAGCGGAATATTTTTCAAAAGGGTTAAAAAATTTTCTTTGGATTCCTCTGTTTTCAAAAGGAAAACTTTCTCGACTTTGCTTGGAGTGATTAAATCACCTTTTTTCTTTTGAAAGACTATCCCTAGCCCCATGACAACGGCTTGTTCATGCTGCTCATTTTTTACCAGAGCAACATTATTGTTGAGCGCTTGTACAATCCGAAACATTCTACTCTCCTCACGTGGTTCCTAGACAAATAAAAAAACCACAAACAAACTAGAATTTTCCCTCCTAGATCATTTGCGGTCTTGCCTAATGTCTTAGTTACAATCCACTCTATTAATTTCTACGGTTATAATATAACACACAACTTTAATTTTGTAAACCCTTTCTTTGTATTTTTTTGTTTATTTTAAACAAATTCAAAAAATCGTAATATCAAAGGATTTTTCACTCATTTCGCCACTCGCCACAAAAGTCACTTGGCGTTTATCTTCTAAAATATCACTTTCATCAAGTGACGTTGACAAGCCGCTCCACGGCTCTAGAGCAATAAAAGGACTCTTATTGACGGTTGACCATAAAATCAAATTTGGAAAATCTTCAAAATCCAAACGCAATCCTTTTTCGTGTTTATGAGATTTCAAAGAAACGCTGCGTGAAGCTAATTTATCCAAAGTAACAACGTCTTTGGCAAACAAAGCATAATCCAAATTTAGAATGTTTTGCTTTTCCAAAAAAGGCGTACGCTTGTTCACATCAAGAAGCCCTGTTTCTGGAAACGATTCTGGAACAGTACAAGTTTCCTCTTTTTCAAATTCGAGATAATAATCTTCATAACATTCATCAGCAAGCAATGGGCAATTAAACCCAGGGTGCCCACCAATAAAGTAAGGCATAGCCTTTTCTGTCTCACGATTGGTCACTTGGTAACTTGTTTTAATCGTCTTTCCAGTCAAAGTGTAAATGATTTTCAACTCAAAATCATAAGGATAATTTGCCAACATTTCCGCATCAGGGGTGATTGAAAAAGCAAGGCTATTTTCAGATAATGGTTCATAAGTAAAAGTCTTCTTACGCACCAAACCATGTCGCGGTATCACACCTGTAAAATGGGGACGGCTACTAGGACGATAAATAGCTTCATCATCACGTAAGCTCCCACAAATCGGAAATAAGACTGGTGCTTGTGAACTCCAATACTCTGGATTTCCTTGCCACAAATATTCGACGCCGTCTTTATCTTTTATGGATGACAAAGCACCACCAAATTCCTTAAACTGAACTGTTAAGAAATCATTTTTTAATTCAATAACCATTATTTTCTCCTAAATAAAATGAGAATGAACAGCCTCATAACTGCCATTCTCATCACGCGTAAAAACAAAATAATAAAAGAAGTTTTAGTGAGTTAGATTAGATGTATTACTATTTGGCTTCTTGATAAGCTTGATTACGTTTCTTCATTTCTCCTTTATACCAGAAGAAGAGTAACGTGTAAACAACTAAAGCAATTGCTGCATAAAGAACGTAAGTCAAATCACCAGTTGAAGCTTTACCAACAAAGAATGCCAAGAATTTTTCAATTGGACCTTCCATTGTTGTGTGAGAAATCATGGTCGAAGCATCTAAACCACTTGGAAAGGCACCCACTTTTTTAGCAGTTTCTGTGATAAATGGTGCAATCAACGTTCCTGACCACAAGAATAGCGGTAATTCAATAGCACCAATGACAATCATGCGGATTAATTTACCACGTGTCACAACTAGCAAAGCAGGAGTAACCCCCATCGCAATAATACCTGCGAGCGGTAATAATTTATTTCCTGGTAAAACAATTGCTTCTAACAACATAATTGGAGCTAAAATATTAGCGGCAGCCCATACTTCTGCACGACCTGCAATGAATGGCCAGTCCAAACCAATATTTAATGTGCGTCCTTGTAGTTTTGAAGAAGCAAAGTCAGTAATACCTTGAGAAAGTGGTTCAACAGAAGCGATAAACCATGATCCAATCAATGAGAACAATTCCAAGCAGACAGCTGCTGTAAAAGCTAAAGAAGCAATTTCTGTTGGTGTTTGACCTGCTAATAGGCCAACAAAGATTCCTAAATAAATACCAATTGCAAATTTTGAACCCCAGAAACCAATTTTAGCATTTAATTTAGCAGCATCGAAGTCATATTTATCAAGCCAAGGGAAAAGCTTGTCAAAAATTTTATCGAATACCATAATAATTGGATTCATCATGTAGTTCATGTGAGTTGTTGTCATCGGATTTTCATCACCAGCACCCAATAAATCATTAAAAGTAGGTTTCATAAGGTCTGAATTGATAATTTTTAAAATACCGATAAAAATAACCAAAATCGTTGCAATCATGAGGTTTGCTCCACTATAAATAGCAAACAAGCCAACAATTGATAAGTGCCAAATATCGAAAATATCAACATCAAGCGTATTGGTTTTATTCAATACCAACATAATGATATTTACAATGACCATTACCATCAAAAAATATAGGGTATAAGGTGAGCCCCAAGTGATAGTTGCCAACGGTGCCCAACCAACGTCAGTGATATTTAATTCCAAACCAGTTCGGGCAACAAAGTCAGCCATAGCACCCGAAAATGCCGTTGACAAGATATTGATAATTGCGCTAATACCTGTTAAGGCAATTCCTAGTTTAATACCGCCTTCTAATGCTCTAGTGAATTTCACTTTAAAGAAGAGGGCAATGACAGTCAGGATGATTGTCATTAACGGAGCGGCGCCAAGATCAATAATTGGTTGGAAAATCGTATTTGCAAAGTCGATAATTACATTCATTTCATCTCTTACCTTTCTTTCGAAAGCGCTTTAATTTATTTGTTTAAGCTATTAATAACGTCTTCCATTTTCTTATAAACAGGTTCTGCCATTGCTGGAATACGATAAAGAATAGCACCAGCATCAACAACTGGAAGCTTAACATCAAAACCTAAATCAGTCTTAGAAATTTGTGCAAAGATGTCATAATGCGATAACAATTCTTCATTAATATCTTTAATCATAACAGCATCACACGACACTTGATAACCACGTTTAGTCAATTCTGTTTCTAGGGCGTTTTTAATTTGATGGCTTGAGTTAACCCCGGCTCCACACGCTGCTAAAATTTTAATCATGAGAAATTCCTCCTTAAAAATTATTTTTCAAAAATTGATAAATTCTTTCTGTATTTTCAGAATTAAAAAATTTAATTAATGCTTCCTTATCTTGTCTATTAATAAAATCCATTATTGCTGCCAATAAACCAGCTTGCTCTTTTTCTTCATTGTTTAAAATCATGAACAAAAATGAAACCTCTAGTTTTTCATCTGGCAAAATCATATTATGAAATGTTATCGCATGTTCCAGTTTAACTGGAACAATACGAGTAACATTTACAAACTGACTTTCTGTATGTGGAATAGCAATATTAGGAAGACTCGAATCAATTGGACTTAACGGTAAGGCAGTCGGATAATTTTCCTCTCTATCGATTAAATTATCCAAGTATTCTTCTGTTACAAGACCTTTTTCAAATAATTTCTGAGCAATTTCTTTAAAAACACTTTTTTGATCTTGTTGTTCAGATATATATACCGTATCTTCTGCAAATAATTGAGTCATTTGATCACCTTCTTACACTTTCTCAGTCCAAGAGCTAGCTGTTTTGGCAAGGACTTCATTAAGTT
>OAQV01000023.1_pt1 | contig 49363 bp, 52 predicted proteins | sample 1501101 | NCBI WGS metagenome assembly OAQV01 (sample SAMEA3360666, study PRJEB22359) | human gut metagenome | biome: ENVO:urban biome; feature: ENVO:human-associated habitat; material: ENVO:feces | place: Bangladesh | collected 2011
ATTTTCATCATCTTCAACCACGAGTATACCTGGCATAGCATATGCACCTCTCTTTGTTAACTATTTCTCCTCTTCGTTAAGACCTAGTTCATTACCTCTGTCAATTCCGATTTATCCAATTAAGACAACTGAAATTTTATTCTTTGTCGTTCAAAAGATTATTTACTCTTTCACCTGGAAATCTGTCTTCAATGTCAATTATTTCAAACAAATTTAGGGGTAATTCTTTCTCTCCAATCAGAGTAAGATATTCATTAATAGCTCTGCGATCAATCATAATTTTCCCATGACCGTCCCAATGACGATTGCTCTCTCTTTTTCAAGCCAGAAATCCAATATTCATCGCCGTTTTCAATATCTACATAGTTAGAATAACCACCATTATATTTTTGAAAAGCATGGTCATTAAAGTAAATGGTTTTCTTGGCTTTTGAAGTTTTCACATATCCAATCCATGCTGGACCATCATCAGAATATCCTGTTTTTAGTTCAATATACATTAAATCTTTAATCATTTATATCACTCCTAAATTACGATTTGTTACTCACATAATATCATACTTCTCCTACAATTACATCTATCTATTTTTCATTATACTTCCATTCTGCTTGCTTCCATCACCAGCATCCGGTTGTTCTTCTCCTGCATGGTTTCTTTCGCATCTTCATTGAAATGATAGCGGACAACATACACTGTCTGTCCGATCTTCTTTGTAAAAGTGTGTCCCTGTGTCTCTGTATTCATCATTTTTTCCATAATCATCAAATTCCTTTCTTCTATGCCCGACAGAGAGAGGTTCGTATTGTCTCTGCCGGAAGTTTATCTGTAAACTGTCAACATAAATGTCAACATGAGGGTTCAAACTTCTTATAGAATGTTTTTTCTTGTCTTCCAAATACATCCCAAGAGTTTTTTGAATATCTTTGTTGACAACTGGTAAAATATCAAAATCACCAGTAAATATAAGGATTTCAGCTGTCAACAAGAATGTCAACAAGCGATCCATTTTCGGGAAAATCGACAGCTTTCCGGTGCTAAAATCAGCATTTCTCTCTGTCGGTCAGGTCAAATGGAAGTTCTAACTGCTCTGCCTTTGTCAGCTTCGTAAATCCGTCTTTATCCGGTTCGTTGACACTCTCATCCTCCTTTCCTTCCCGAATCCAGCTCCGTTGTCTGCCATAACCTTCTTTTTCAAATCTGTGGACTCCGGCTCTCTTCCAGCCTGTGATCTGGGTATCCATGATTGAACAGATCTCATTGGTCTCAAATTTCTTCGGTTCCCGGTCAAAACGGTCAAAGGCTTCCTTCCAGATCTGCACTGAACATACATGGGTTCCCTTGTAGGCATCCAGCCACCCCTGAATCGTTCCTGCCATGGTATCTTCCTGTGTGAACTGTTTCCGGTATTCATTGATTTCCTGTTCCATTTCTTTTGAGAACCTCAACAGACTGTTTTTATTTTCCGTTGTCCAGTAGATACCATGGCTTCTGCCCACAGCTGGTCAAAATAGGCTCAGGCTTCTTTCTCATCATCTAGGATATGCTTCTCTGCCTTGCTGCTGTCTATGGCAATCGGCAGGAAACGTCTTGCCCCGGTACGGTCAAAGGGAATGAACTGCCTTGTATTCGCTGATCCGGCGAAGAGACACTGACGCTTCCGGTCTTCCGCATATTTTGCATAGGGATCACGGTAAGTATCTTTCTGTCTGGTCAGGAATGATTTGATCTCTTCATTATTTCTTGCACTGATCGTTGCGACCATCCCCGGCATTTCTATGATCCAGTGTCCCCGCAGATGTTCATAGATTTTATTATCGCCAAGGTTTCGCAAGTCATCGGAAAACCAGTCATCATTTAAGACAAGGAATCGGAAAAAAGTAGATTTCCCGGCTCCCTGCTGACCGACCAGACAGAGCATTTCATCCGCTTTGCATCCGGGACGGTAGATCCTGCTCAACGCTTCCATGAGGAAATGCTTCATTACCTCATACACAAAGTCTGAAGCATCCGCTCCCATATACCGTTGCAGGACATACCGAATCCTCTCCTGCCCGTCCCATTTCAGTTCTTCCAGATATTCACAGATTGGATGATATGCCCGGTTTTTCGCTTCTATCCTCAATGCTTTATCCATACAGTTTTCACTGCAAAGACCTTAATAGCGTTCACAGTAATAGTAGTAATACGTCCTTGCATCATCATCCAGCTTACAGATCTCGTCATTCCACCAGAGAATCTTTACAATATCAATCCGTCCGGTCAGTTCGTTGTATTTCAGGCTCTCACTAATATATGGATCATTTCTCAATACAAGCACATAATTATCCACGGTTGCTTTCACCGCTCCTTATATTATATTTAGTGCAGTTAGCTACTGCCAAAGCCCAAGTGTTATACTTGGAAAAAGCCACTGTGGATTAGTTCATTACTCCAATCGCTTTGACGATTTCAGAAAGGTTCTAAACACAGCTTTTTGTTTTCATTGGTAATGAGTTTGATAATGCTAGATGTTTAATCTTCAGTAAGGTGACAAGGCAAAAAGTAAGTGGATACCAAGTAGGCTTAATACTTAATATCTGGAGGTACTCTTATGCTCTATGTTGGCATTGATGTCGCTAAGAACAAACACGATGTGACAGTTATTGATGATACAGGAAAAACTGTTCTAAAACCTATCACTATTACAAACCGTAAACAAGGATTTGAACTACTTCATAATACCTTGAAACAACTCAACCAGAATTGTCTTATCGCCATGGAAGATACCGGACATTATGCCTTAAATCTCTTAACATTCTTACATCAGAAAAATTATCAAATATACACCTATAACCCTTTACTCATCAAAGAATTTACAAAATCTCTCTCACTTCGTAAAACGAAAACGGATAAGAAAGATGCACGTACAATAGCTCTTAAGTTACTTTCAGACCCTAATCGTGCCCTATTTATGCATGACAACAGGCAAGAAGAACTTAAAATTATGACACGTCACATGAATCGTTTAAAGAAACATCAATCAGATTGGAAAGTCCAATATACCAAGTGTTTAGATATTATTTTCCCTGAACTACATCAGGTCGTTACGAAGCACTCTGACTATGTTTATGAGTTGCTCAAATGTTTTCCTTCTCCTGAGAAAATGGTAACTGCTGGCTTTAATAAACTTATTGAGATTAAACGATTAACAGCTAAACATGCATTGGATATTCTCAAACTAGCTCCAGATTCTATTGGCACAACTTCTTTTGCTCGTGAATTGGAATTGATTGAGATTATTGAAAATATCCAACACTACGAAAAACTCATCAAACAAGCTGAAAAGAAAATTGATGAGCTGATGGCTGAACTCAATTCGGTCATTACTACGGTACCAGGGATTAGTAACCGTCTAGGTTCTGTTATTCTATCTGAAATCAGAAATATTAATACTTTCAATAACCCAGCTCAACTCCAAGCTTTTGCAGGATTAGAACCAGCTATCTACCAATCTGGACAGTTAGATACTCGAGGGAAAATGGTCAAACGAGGGTCATCACATCTACGTTGGGCACTCATACAAGCTGCCATTAAAGTAGCTAGATACTCGCCTGCGTTTAAAGTTTATTTTAGAACCAAGTTAGCGCAAGGAAAACACTACAATGTCGCTATTTCTCATGTGGCTAAGAAACTCATTCGAGTGCTGTTTCATCTACTTCAGAACAATGAAGCCTCTGAAGAGGATAAACTAAGATAAACCAACAAAAACATAGATGAAAGACTTTTTAAAACTACTGTTTTAAAAAGCTTTTTGTCGTGCCTAAAACACGTTCTAAAATTTTTTAAAAAAATTTAGAACAAACTATTGACAACTCTTATAGTTTGTCTTTCGTTGGTTTCGCAGGTGGAAGCATGGAATAAAGACACCTTTCGCAATATCTTCCTTCCGGATTTCCTCTTTCTTCGCATCCATCTCTGCTTTCTTTTTCTCTTTGGTTCGTTCATAGTATTCCTGCTGTTTGCCATTTGCTTTTCTTTTCAGGTAATTTTGATGTAGCCTGTCTTTTCTGGCTTCCCTCTTTTTCATTTCTTCGATTTCTTCCGGTGTCAGCTCCACCTCTCCGAAGTGTGGTGGCAAATACCGTCCGATGAAATTAAAATAGATTTCCACTTCCTGTGTTGTTTCAATACTGCCTTTCCGGTCACGCTCATGCACAACGATCTTCTCCACAAACTCATTCAGCATGTAAGTAGTCAGTTCCTCAAAATTCTGATACTTATCGACCATGGCAATGAACTTCTCCGCAGATCTGCGACCTTCCTCATAACCGGATAACTCTGCTTCCATTCCTGCGATCTCTGCTGATAACTCTTTCTGCTCTTTGAAATACTGTCCGTCCAGAATCGCATATCGTTCATCCGGCAGCTTGCCAAGAATGTTATCCTCATAAATCCGGCAGAGCAGTTTTTCCAGATCCTGCACACGTTTCTGTGCTTCTGACAGTCTGCTTTTCAGTCTTGTGATCTCACTGGACTGCTGTGAGGTCTGTGCCTTTCTCACCGTCTCTATGAACTCCTCCCAGTTCAACTGGGAATATTCTGCAATCGCCTTTAAAAGCTCCTTAATCAGCTCCATGACCACATCTGCGTTGATCCTGTGCTGTGTCGGGCAGAGTGTTCCAACCGGAACTTTTGAATAGGCAGAACAGGTATACTGTGGGACTCTTTTTCCATTGTTTACCCGGTGGACATACATTTTTGCTCCACAATCTGCACAATACATCAGTCCCGTCAGGGGATGTGCTTCTCCCCATCCATCCGGGTATCTTCTCACATTGCTTCTGATCCGCTGGACGTTATCAAAGGTTTCCTGATCTATGATAGGCTCCTGTGTGTCCTCAAACACCGTCCACTGGTCTTCCCCTACATAATGGCTTTTCTTATCCTTAAAATGCTTTCTGGTTTTGAAGTTCACCATATGACCAAGATACTCCCGTTTCTTCAAAATTCCAGCGATAGTGGAAGAACTCCATCCATAAGGAGCTTTGATTTCATCCGCTCTGCCTTTCCATAAGCCAGCATCTTTTTTCGCCATATGCACCGCCGGAATTTCCACCTGTTCCTCTTTCAGAATCTTTGCGATCTGATACGGTCCACGCCCGTCCATGGTCATATGAAAAATCCTCTGCACAATCTTTGCAGCTTCTTCATCAACGATCCAGTGGTCAGGATTATCCGGATATTTTAAATAGCCATACGGTGTTGTGCTGGCTACATGCTTGCCGGATTTTCCCTTTGCCTTAAGGTTGACTTGATCTTCTTACTGGTATCCCTTGCATACCATTCATTCATAATATTCCAGAATGGTGTAAAATCATCATCTTCCCGAAAACTGTCTACATTTTCATTGACTGCGATCAGACGCACATTCTTCTGTCTGAGCAGTTCCATATATTGCCCGACCTTCAGATAATACCTTCCCATTCGGCTCATATCTTTAATCAGGATCGTCCCAACTTTCCCGGACTCCACTTCTTTCATCATGGCAAGAAAGCCGGGGCGGTCAAATCTTGTACCGGAAATTCCATCGTCTGTAAAATGAATCAGATTGGTAAAGCCATGCTCTTTCGCATACTGTTCCAAGAGCTTTTTCTGATTGGAAATACTGTTGGACTCTCCGTTTAATTCATCATCACGACTAAGACGCTCATACAACACTGTCATGAATCCCTGTGTCTGTGCCATTCTCTGACGCCATCCTTTCTTTCATTTGGCTCCTGTTTTCACCCCATATCCGTTCCTGTACCAGGTCCCGATGTTTCCGGGACGTATTTTCCAGAAAATTCTCTGGTATCACTATGAGCAGGCTATTCTGTTGCCAAAGTTCGTGTAAGAAACCGAAAAATTCCTTACACATAACCCATTGCTCAGACGCCTTTTTACAGGATCGCAATATAACTTCTCTCATTTTCATGGATTTCTTGTCGGTAAAAAAGTTTCCTACACTAAACACATGTGGGAGAGGGTAAAAAGTAATATTGCTTTGAAATGTTTTAAAAAAAATACAATTTTGCCCTTTGAGGTAAAAAAATAAGCCTCAAGAGACTTTTTAATCAATTAGGAGCTCCATTTCTCTAAAATTGAGTGATTAAGAAGTCTCTTCAAACTTACTACACCTTGTACAATATTGTTTTTGTCGGAAAGTTCTAAAATGAAGTTAGCCACCTAAGGGTATCAAAAAACATCTCAGAGAGATATAATTGTAATCACCACAACAACAATTAGAAAGACTCTGAGATGCAAAACTATTATACACCAAAAAGTAAACATTTAACACTAACTGAACGTAGAATGATTGAACGTTGGCTTCAAGAAGGGCTCTCAAATCGTGAAATCGCTAGGAGATTAGCTAAAGCTCCTCAAACCATTCACAACGAAGTCAAACGTGGTCAGGTTAGACAACAAGTGCGTAAAGGAAAATTTGAAGTGATCTACTCAGCTGATTTTGCTCAAAAAGCCTATCAAAACAATCGCAAACGTTCTGTTAAACAAGTCTCCCTAACCAAGGGACTCAAAGAAAAGATAACTCACTACATCGAACAGAAATACTCTCCCGAGATGATGATAAAGTCAAAAGGGATACCTGTTCCCATCTCTACCATTTACTACTGGATTCATCATGGACACTTAGGATTGACCAAGGCTGATATGCTTTATCCTCGACAAGAGAAAGCTAAGAAAAAGCATGCTAGTCCCAATTTTAAGCCAGCTGGAAAGTCTATTGAGGAACGACCAGAAAGCATTAATAAGCGTGAGAATATCGGTGATTTTGAAATTGATACAGTTATTCAAACACGGGCAAAAAACGAGTGTCTGTTGACTCTAACCGATAGAAAGAGTCGTTATCAAATCATTCGACTCATTCCCGATAAGTCCGCGTTTTCAGTCAATCAAGCTCTGAAAGCAATCCTCAAGGATTATCAAATGAACTCTATCACAGCTGATAACGGGGCTGAGTTCAGTCGTTTAGCAGAAGTTTTTGACCCTACTCATATCTACTATGCCCACCCGTATTCTTCTTGGGAGCGTGGTACTAATGAGAATCATAATAGACTCATCCGGCGTTGGTTGCCTAAGGGAAGCAAAAATGCGACTCAACAACAAGTCGCATTTATTGAAAACTGGATTAACAACTATCCAAAGAAACTATTCAATTATAAATCTCCTAAAGAGTTTTTACAGACTGGCTAATTTGAACTTGAAATTTGGCATATTGTTTTTGTCGTCTATGCTGCTACCGTTTTTCATTCAAAAATTATGGTGAGTATTGCTAATGTGACAATGGTCGTTCCGACGCTCTTTACCATTTGGATTGGAATAAAAGCTGACCAAACCCAAGCTAAAAAGAAATGGATTATTATCACAGGTTTCGTTCAAGCAATTATTTTTACATTCTTAGCTTTCATAATCAATGAGCCTAGTTTGCTTGCTTTTTCTTTTATTTGTCTGTTTAATATGCTTAGTGATATGCTAAGTGACTTTTCAAATGGTCTGCGGATGCCCATTATTCAGAAATACATTCGCCAAGAAGATTTAATCGAAGCCTATTCCTTTACACAATTCATCTCTTACGTCTGCAATTTTTCTGGACAAGCCTTGGGCATCTGGTTGTTAACGGTTTCTAAGCAGAACTTTTCACTTGTCGCACTCATTAATGCGCTATCATTTTTACTATCAGCACTAGTGGTATTACTCATCAAAGATAACGTCAATTATGATGTCTTGGCCAATGGAAAAAAACAGTCATTAAAAGAGCAATTTTCAGCTTTATACCATAATGTGATGCTGATTTTCAATGAAGCTAGTACAGCAGATTTTAGTCGGCTGCTTCTGTCAATTCTTTGCTTAAATATGCTTGCTGGCTCACTTAATGCCATTTATAATATTTGGCTACTGACTGCCAAAATCGGTCACCTTTCTTACAGCCAAGCGCTACTTCTTATTGAGTTTATCTTAGTTGGAGGTATTCTGATAGGAAGCTTAACGCCACACGATTACTTTTCTAAGAAATCAGTTAGGGAGTTGCTAAAAATTAATGCCGTTATTTTCTTTCTCGTTGGTCTGTCTAACCTCATTCACCTACCGTTAATTTTCGGTGTGCTGCTACTAGCATTCGCGAGTTATCTGGTGGGAAAAGTCAATCCTAAAATTAATTCTCTATTACTAAGCAAACTTCCTGCTAATACCTTAGCACAGACGAATAATTTCTTGTCTTTTTTATTCACCTTGTCACTTCCTGTCGGAACCGTTTTATTTAGCAGCTTATCTTCGTGGAACATCACATTCACTTGGCTTACATTTCTTATTGTAGCAGTCATTATCTTTAGATTCTCAACACCGAGCAAAACAATTAATACTGATTAAAAATCTTGCTAAAAAGGAACCTGAGTTTTGTCTCAGATTCCTTTTGATTTACACTTGTTTATTTCTTCTCAATCGGTGCGACGCTGGCTAGTAGTTTTTTAAGCCCAACTTCTGGGAAATTGATTTTAAGTTCTTGTGTTTTTCCACTTCCTGTAACGGCTAGAACGGTACCATCACCCCATTTTTTATGGTGAGCAATGTCACCAATTTGCCAATCGACCGCTTCTTTTGAAGCGCTAGCTGATTGACCAACTGGAACAGCTTTGCCAGCTTTTGAAAATGGCTGCGCTCCACGACTTGATGTTGGTTGAACTTTTGCTTTACGTGCTTGAAGAGCTTGCTGTAAGCTCATGCCTTGTCCGAAAGTCAATTGCTCATCACTACTATTGCTATATCGAACACCAAATGATGAATTAGCTGGACGCGCTAAACCTTGGTATTGCAATAATTCGTCATCAATTTCACGAATAAAACGTGACGGACGGTTATAGCTTGTCTTACCAAACAAAGTACGTGTGTTAGCATTGGTTACAAAAAGCAATTGCTCTGCACGTGTAATCCCAACGTAAGCCAAACGGCGTTCTTCTTCTAATTCATCTTGGTCCTCGGCGGCACGAGAAAGTGGAAAGACGCCTTCTTCCATACCAATCAAGAAAACAATTGGAAATTCCAACCCCTTGGCAGCGTGCAAAGTCATCAAGGTCACTTCTGCAGTTTCCGCATCACCGTCATCGGTATCAGCAATCAAAGCCAAATCATTTAAGAAACGACTTAGTTTGTCAATACCAGCTTCATCTTCTGGGGCATCTTCTTGATTATCATCAAAATTCTTAGTTACAGTCAAGAATTCTTCGATATTTTCAATACGCGCTTGGCTTTCAAGGGTATTTTGCACACGAAGGGCATCAAGGTAACCAGTTTTGTCAAGAACAGCTTCGACCAATTCTGTAACAGTCATCTGGTCTAAGTCATCACGAAATTTCATGAGCAGATTCGCCAAATCCCAAACCGCTTGTGCTGCTTTTCCTTTTACGCCAGAAAGCATGATATTAGCAGATGCATCTAACAAACTCATGTTTTGCATATTGGCAAAATCACGAATTTTTTCAAGGGTACCAGGACCAACGCCACGTTTTGGTTCGTTGACGATACGTTCATAACTGATATTATCCGCAGTATTTGCAATCACATTGAGGTATGAAATCACATCACGAATTTCCTTACGGCTGTAAAATTTTGTTCCACCAACCATTGTATAAGGAATGTTTGATTTTAACAAAGCTTCTTCAATGGTACGTGATTGCGCATTAGTACGGTATAGAACTGCAAAATCTTTGAAGTTCTTGCCTTCTTCGCGGACAATATTGTCAATCGTAGAAGCGACAAAGACTGCTTCTTCACGTTCATCACGCGCACGGTAATAGACAATCTGCTCACCGTCAGCATTTTGCGTCCACAATTTTTTCGGACGACGATTGCGATTGTTATTAATCACCGCGTTTGCTGCTTGCAAGATTTTCTTGGTTGAACGATAATTTTCTTCCAATAGAACAACTTTTGCTTCTGGATAATCCTTTTCAAAATCAAGGATATTTTGCATATCTGCACCACGCCAACCATAAATGGATTGATCAGCATCACCAACAACACAGATATTCTTAAAACGAGACGCCAAAAGTTTCACCAATTGATATTGCGCATGGTTAGTATCTTGATACTCATCTACATGAATGTATTGGTAGCGTTGTTGGTAATAAGCCAAAACATCAGGATTTTGGTCAAACAAACGAAGCGTTAACATGATAAGGTCATCAAAATCCATTGCTTCGCTGCGGCGCAATTCTTCTTGATAAGCCTTATAACATTTGGCAACAATTTGCGTGTACATGTCACCTGCTTGATTTTCATAAGCTACCTCATCAAGCAAATCATTTTTGGCATTTGAAATCGTCCCAAGAATCGCACGTTCATTCCATTTCTTAGGGTCGAGATTCAGATTTTTTAAAATACGTTTCATGAGCGTTCGCTGCTCACCTGGGTCAACAATCGTAAAATTGCGATTATAGCCAATGTGGTCAGCATCACGACGCAAAATTCGCACACACATGCTATGGAAAGTTGCAATCAACGTATCAGCCGTCGCAGGATTTAACGCCATAGCACGTTCACGCATTTCACGCGCCGCTTTATTCGTAAAGGTAATCGCAAGGATATTCCAAGGATTTACAAATTTTTCATCAATTAAGTAAGCAATACGATGCGTTAAAACACGTGTCTTACCAGAACCAGCTCCCGCCATGATTAAAAGCGGACCGTCCGTTGTCTTAACAGCCTCTGCCTGCTTGTCATTCATACCATTTAGTAAAGGATTCATCGTAAAATACCACGGATGTCACTATTTCGCTAAATAAGCAAATTATCCGAGTTTTATTCCTCTCTAGATTAATTAGTCATATAAAATAATGCTTATCTATTGTACCATTTTTTGGAAAATAGTGTTGGCTGGTTTCACTTTGTTTGGCAAATTTTTAAGAAATAAGTCTGAAATACTTCCCGTTGCCACTTGGTCAAAATTAGTCTGCCAAATCCTCAATAATTGTCAAAATGAGCTGGTCATTCTTTCTCCCAGTAAAGGACAAGAATCAGACTTGCATTTCATCTTGCATATTCAAAGTGAGCTATCTGAACAAACAGTTTGACAATTGGCTAAAAAACATGGTTGTAGATGACACCATTATCGCGCTATTATCGTTGCCAAAATACATAGTCTGACAAGGATTTTATTGTTAATTATGTCAATATCACGTCATATGACATTGACAAGATTATTAATATTTGTTGCAAATTATTCCTTTATTATTGCATAAAATAGCACTTTTCCCAAACATTACAAAAAATACTATTGACAAAGTTCGGATTTTACTTTAATATAGTAAACAAATTAATAGCAAACCGAATGATGTCATTCAGGAGAAGAAAGCTTGCCTTTCGCCGAAGGAGTTACGCTCTCAGGTGTCATAGACAGGACTGGGTGACGGACGGACTTCTGGAGAGGCCTTGTTATCAAATGCTTTGATGACAGCTAGAATTTCCACTAGAGTCAGTAGTGTTTTTAAGGACTTTGTATTACCTACTGATGCTAATTGGGTTATCTAGATTAGGCGCCGAAGGGGCAAGGTTGACTTTGTCAACTCAAACTCTCAGGCAAAAGGACAGAAGATAAGAATAGATTCACAGGCGAGCATTAGGCTTGCTAAGTCTTCTTATCACTTTTCAGGAGTTATCTTTTTTAGATAACTCTTTTTCTATTTCTATTGGCATCTTTGGCGCTATATTTAAAATGGGGAGACTATTTCTTTTTATGTTAGACTTTTTTACTTCACTTGATGATATTGTCTGGGGAGCACCGCTTTTAATCTTACTCGTTGGGACTGGTGTTTACTTAACTGTTCGTCTTGGGCTTCTCCAAATCATCAAACTACCTAAAGCTTTTAAATTAATCTTTACTGATGATAAAGGACAAGGAGATATCTCAAGCTTTGCTGCACTCGCTACCGCACTTGCAGCTACTATTGGAACAGGAAATATCGTTGGGGTAGCTACAGCGATTAAAGCTGGTGGACCTGGAGCTCTCTTTTGGATGTGGGTAGCTGCTTTCTTTGGAATGGCTACAAAATATTCTGAAGGGCTTCTTGCTATTAAATACCGCACTAAAGATGATAATGGTGAAATTTCTGGTGGTCCAATGTATTACATCATCAATGGTATGGGTAAACGTTGGAAACCTTTAGCTGCTTTCTTTGCAGTTGCTGGAGTTTTGGTTGCTTACTTTGGTATTGGGACATTCTCACAAGTAAACTCAATTACATCATCACTTGAAAATTCTTTTGGTTTGGCACCACAAATCGTAAGTGTTGTCATTGCCGTTCTTGTTGCTATCATCATTTTTGGTGGTATTCAATCTATTTCTAAAGTAGCTGAAAAAGTCGTACCTTTCATGGCTATTATTTATATTATTGCCACACTCGCTGTTATTTTTGGTCACGCTAATCAGATTATACCTGCATTCAGTGAAATTTTTTCTGGAGCTTTTACTGGTACAGCAGCTATTGGTGGGTTTACGGGTTCAGTTGTTAAAGAGGCAATTCAAAAAGGGATTGCTCGTGGTGTCTTCTCTAATGAATCTGGATTAGGATCAGCACCTATAGCCGCTGCTGCTGCTAAAACAGAAGAACCAGTTGAACAAGGGCTAATCTCAATGACAGGAACTTTTATTGATACAATCATCATTTGTACTTTAACTGGACTTTCTGTCATTGTTACCGGAAAATGGACTGTCTCTGGTCTTGAAGGAGCTCCACTGACACAAGCTGCTTTTTCATCAGTTTTTGGTATATATGGAGCGCTTGCTCTTACTTTTTGTCTTGTTTTATTCGCCTTTACCACAATTCTTGGTTGGTCTTATTACGGCGAACGTTGTTTTGAATTCCTTTTCGGAACAAAACGCATCAAACTTTACCGTAGCATCTTCGTTGTCATGGTTGCCCTCGGAGGCTTCCTCAAATTAGAATTGATTTGGGTTATCGCTGATATCGTTAATGGGCTTATGGCTTTACCAAACTTGATTGCCCTCCTGGCACTCTCACCTGTCATTATCCATGAAACAAAACGTTATTTTGCCAAGAAATAAAAATTATCCTAAGCTACAGCAAGCTTAGGTTTTATTATGATAAAATAAGATAGGATAAGGAGGCGTGTATGGCTGGACATCAAGCAGCAAAACTCAAACTTCAACAAACTCTTATTTTGTTATTGGATAATGAGACATTTGATCATATCACTGTTAGCAAAATTTGCCGGCAATCCGCTGTAAATCGTTCCACTTTCTATAGCTACTACAGCAATCAGTACGAACTATTGGAAGATGCTTATGATTACTTGACTTCTCTTTTTATTGCTGAATTCGAAGAATATCAAGCTGATTTTAACATGACAGATGAGACGCGTTTTATAGACGATGCCTATCTAATTCCCTATTTAACTTTTGTGAAGAATCATCAACGCATTTATAAAATTTATCTCGAACACGAACATGATTTTCATCATAAAGAACGCTTTGATCGGTTAGTTAACCACATTTTTAAACCGTCTTATTATGCGCATGGTGTTACAGATAAGGTCAAAATGACGTATATGGCTAGCTTCTTCTTAGCAGGTATTACTCAAGTTATCCGAGGTTGGATTTCTAATGATTGTTCTGACGATATTTCATTTATTTCAGAAATTATTCAAACTTGTATTCCAAATGAAGACAAATAAATTAGCTGAGCACTTGTCTCAGCTAATTTATTTTCTTAATTTTTCAAACCGACAACAACTGGAATAATACCGATAAGTAGTACCAGACCAACTAGACTTAAAACGAATCCTATAACAAAATTTCCTGAGCTAATCAAGGCAAAACCACCACCGAAAACAAGCGCAGCAACAACGGAATAGACTACTTTTCCAACTAGTTTTGGATTGACGTTTGGGGCTCCTTTGCCAGCCAAGCGACGTTGAATCACCCAAGAAATCACTTCGAGCAGGAGACCAACGATAGCAACTGGCAAGCCGATATTTTGCAAGTGCCAATCAGGAAGTGTAAACATGCACATCCCAAGAGCCAAGACTAAAGTGCTAACTGTATAGGTAATAAGTGTGATAAAATCTGATTTTTTCATGTTTTGTCCTTTCTATTTACCAAAACGATTTAATATTTATGAGATTTAGCTTTTTCGTTAATGTCTTTTGAACGTGTTTTTGATCTTTCAGCTGATGCTGCTAAACGTTTTTTAGCCTCTTCGACACTTTCACCATCTTTTGTAAAGAATTTTTCAATGAATTTGCCTGAAACTTTATTGAATCCATTGACAGCGCCAGTTTCTGAGGCTTTGTAAGCACCGACAACTGTTTTTTCAATGATTTTATGAGTGGCAACAACTTTTTCGGCAATTTTTTCATTTTTTTCTGTGATTGACATATCCAAGAACTCCTTTCCTTTGATAATCCTAGTATAGAAATTTTTAGCGCCTTTTAACACAACAACTTTTAAAGAAAGTGTCGGATATGAAAAAAACACCCTACGGTGCTTTTCAGAAATAAGAGAGAATGTTTAACTGCAGGATAGCTATTTATTGAGATGATTTTTTACTCTGTTGCTCCAATTAATAGCACCATTCTCATAGGCTTCTTCTTGGAGTAAATCAGCAATTGTCAATGTATCCAACTCGTGATAGAATGCAAAAAGTCCTTTTTCCAATGTTTGTTGAACCTTATTTTCAACTTGCTTGACGTGACTTGTATCATCATAGATGTGATGAGCCATATGTTTGAATTCGATAACATTAGCTTGTAAATCAAGAGCAAAAAAGACGTCTTTAAGTGTGATAGTTGTCACAGATTGGGCTAACTGATACCCACCAACTTTACTAGCATTTGATTGAATGAGACCTGCTCTTGTTAATTTAACAAGGATTTTTTTCAAATAAGAATCCGACACTTCTAAAATATCACTAAGAACACGACTTTTAACTGGTGTATGATTTTCTTGTAAAGCTAACATCGTTAGCACATAAACGGCTTGCTCAAAGCTTTTATTTAATTTCATTATGACCTCTTGATTAGTTGTGTTATTAACTCATTAGCGACATCGTCAACATGGACAGGTTTTAGCATCTTTACTAAAACACCCACCACTTTCAAAATAGGAACCATTTTGGCTAAAGTATCAGCTCGTCCATTCCCATAGACAATCGTTGGCTCAACCACTGCTAATGGAATATCTGATTTTTCCAAAGATTCAATAATCAGCTTCTTCCCATTTACAAACGATTTCGGACCGAGAACACCACCAATAAACCCCATTGCTTTCACACGATGTTTTTCAGCAACCCTAAGCATAACTTGAGCAGGTAAATTATTAACTTTTTTAAATAGGTCAACATCTTTTTCTGGTCGTCCAATAAAATCGATAATATAATCAATTTTTTCTGGCAATACTGCTTCAACTGCTCCCACAGATGTGACGTCAACAGCTATATTTTTAATACGCGAATCCTTCAATTCATTTTTTCCAGAACGCGATAAAACGTAAAATTCAGCACTTAAGTCTTTTTTTAGCCAATTTTTAGTGACATTCCGACCGATATAACCATTTCCACCTAATAATACAATTGTTGTCATCACATGCTCCATTCTTTGGATATTTTTTATCTACGGTTTATATTTTATATCTTGAGACTTTTTTTGTCAAAAGATAAGTTCAAAAAATTCTTAAGATTAATTATCTCAAGAATTTTGGTATTAAAATACTTTAATTTTCCTTTAAATACGCTTCGATAACTTGGAAAACGCCTGATTTGGTATTAGCTGGTGCAATAAATCTGGCTGTTTCTTTCACGCGCTCTGTCGCATTTTCCATAGCATAAGAATGATAAGCCAAAGATAACATGGCTAGGTCGTTATCTCCATCGCCAAATGCCATAAGTTCATCTGGGCTAATGTCAAAAAGTGTCATGATTTGCTTTAATCCCCAAGCTTTATCAATATTTGGTAGGACAACATCAAGCGCTCCAAAACCGCTTGCCATTGGCACCAAGTCAGGAAATTCACGCCTAAAATCGTTGGTTACCTTTTCTTCTGCTGACATTGGAACCTTCATGGTTATCTTATTAATGGCTTCTTGTGGCATTTCAGACATATTATCAAGTAAAATCACATTCGGAAAACTGTTATTATAGTAATCCAAACTGGCTTTATCTGCTAAGTTATCGCATGAAAAAGCCCCTTTGGTCATATAAGAATGCTCTGGCGATGAAACAACAACATGATAGTCATCAAAATGATGTTCATAGTAAGCAAACAAATGCTCCAACTGCTTCTCACTCAGATTTTTTAAAATCTTGGTCTCATTTTTCACAATAACGTGACTGCCATTGCCGACAACGTAAGCCAATCTATCTGATTGCTCACCAAAAATATGACGCATCCGCGAAATCTGATTACCAGTTGCCACGACAAATAAAATCTCACGTTTTTCTAATTCTTCAAGTATTTTTTCAAATCGCTCAATGTCATATCGCCCATTTTCATCTAAAAAAGTTCCATCCATATCAACTGCGATCATTTTTATCATAAGTCTATTACTCCTCACCATTCACTAAAACATTAACTCATTATATCATGAATTACAAAAAAGAGAAAACGCTTCAAACACTACTGAATTCACTCTAAAGTCAATCAATGAAAGGGCAACATCTGCACAAAATTTATAAAGCGCTTTTCTATTACTTAACCAAATTCAACTATATAAAATTTGTCTATAATTTCATTAGTTTACTATCACTTTATAGTAATAAAAGAAACATTACAACAATTCTTTTATTTCTTTCAACTTTAAAAAAACTTCCGCCAAAAGACGGAAGTTCCAGGAGTTCACATATTTTATACCGATTAACTATTTTGAGTTGATTCTTCGATAGCTTTTTGTCCATTGGTAGCTAAAACTTCCTTGTACCAATAAAAGCTATCTTTCGGTGTACGATTAAGAGTTCCTTTACCTTCATCATCCATGTCAACATAGATAAAGCCATATCGTTTACGCATCTCACCTGTACCTGCTGAAACAATATCAATACACCCCCAAGTTGTGTAACCAATGAGGTTAACGCCATTAGCAATCGCATCTGCCATGGCATTAATATGAGCACGGTGGTAATCAATACGATAATCATCGTGAATTGACCCATCTTCTTCAACCGTATCAAAGGCACCAAGACCGTTTTCAACAACCATTAATGGAACTTCATAACGATCATAAATCTTTTCAAGGTAATATTGAAGACCAACTGGATCATGTGCCCAGCCCCAATCAGAGTAAGTTAAATAAGGGTTTTTAGCACCTGCCGAGAAGTTACCAGATACCTGTTCACCACCTTCGTGAGTTGTCACATTGTTTGACATATAATATGAGAATGTGTACATATCAACTGTGCCGCGTTTCAAATCTTCAAGATCTTCTTCTGTAATATCTAAGTTAACATTGTGTTCTTTCCAAAGACGTTTCGCATAAGTACCGTATTTTCCTTTTACTTGAACATCCCCACAATAATAAATACCAGATTCCCATTTATGTTCGTTAGCTAGAATATCTACCGGATCACAAGTACCTGGATAGAATGTGATACCACAAATCATGTTACCAATCATAAAATCAGGATTGATAGCATGCCCAAGTTGTACTGCTTTGGCTGACGCTACGAATTGGTTATGTAGAACTTGATAACCTTCTTGGTAGTCGGCATCGCTTGCCTTTGCCCCAAACATATCAAGGAACATTGTCGTATTATTAATTTCATTGAAGGTTAACCAATATTTAACTAAACCTTTGTATTCATTGAAAATCACTTCACAATAGCGAACATAAAAATCAATGAGTTTTCGATTTTTCCAACCGCCATAGTTTTCTTCCAAGGCAAGTGGAGTATCAAAATGCCAAATTGAAACTAAAGGTTCAATATTATACTTACGACATTCTTCAAAAACTGAACGATAGAAATCTAACCCAGCTTGATTAGGCTCCTTATCATCACCGTTTGGAAAAATACGAGCCCAAGAAATAGACAAACGAAAAATTGAGTAACCCATTTCAGCAAACAATTTAATGTCTTCTTTATAACGGTGATAGAAATCAACTGCTACATGATTAGGGTAATGTTCAGTGTCAAGTACAGCATACTTAGCACCTTCTGGAATTTTACCATTATGTCCCATTGCTGAGACTTTACCAGGTTTACCATCTTTATCAATATACGTCATATAACGTGGTGCATCCACACTACCACCTGTTGTCACATCAGTCGCAACAAGTCCACGACCATCCTCGTTATAAGCACCTTCGGCTTGGTTAGCAGCAATAGCCCCTCCCCAAAGGAAGTTTTTTGGAAATGTTTTTGTCATATATCGTTTTCCTTCTTTCAATTAAGTATAATAATATTATATTGTTATTTGAAAGCGTAATCTTGCATTATCATCTTATAAATTAATACTATCACATTAAGAATAGATTAATGATATCTGCAACTACTTGATAACCCGCTACTGTCAAATGAAGTCCATCAAGTGTCAAATCACGTTTTAATTGACCAGACTCATCACAAAGCAAATCATGAACATCAAGCCAATATACCTTATCATTGGTCAATTCACTAAGATAAGCATTCAATTGTGAAATGCTATGATTGGTACGAAGACTTGGAGTACGTATAAATTCGGGAGATTCATTTATTGGAAAGACAGACATTAAAACAATATCTGTTTCTGGTAATTGATTATGAATCTCCAAAATGATTGTTTGAATGGTTTGATAAACCTCTTCCGGTCTACGAGTTTTTAAATCATTAGCGCCAATCAAAAGAAACACTCTATTGGGGTTCAAATCAATCACTTGACTATCAAGGTGCTTCAAAAGCTGTTGACTAGTGATACCATGAATCCCACGATTATATAATCGCACAGTTGACGTTAGTAATTCATGAACCGGAAAGAATTCCGTAATGGAATCACCGACAAATAGAATATTAGGATGTGAAACACTTTTATTAAGGGCTGCATATTTTTCCCGTAATTTATTCTGTTGATCCACTAAAATAAACTGACGGTACTCCTGCACATCAGCTTTATGATAAAGTTTTTGAAATTCTATCATCCAATTTCTCCCGTAATGATTTTTTCAATAGCTGTTAGTACACCATTTTCAGCATTTGACGGGATAATATAATGCGCTGCATTTTTGACTTCCTGAGAAGCATTTGCTACAGCAAAGGAATATTTTGCTAACGTTAGCATTTCAATATCATTTCCACCATCACCAAAAACTGCAATTTCTTCAGACTTAATACCATATTTGGTCATCAACACTTGCAACCCCCAAGCTTTATGAATTCCTGTCTGAATAATATCTACAGCACCGAAACCACTTGAAACAGCTCGTAAGTTACCATGAAATTCTTGATTAAAACGAAGTGTAACCTCATCAATTTCATCTAAGTCAATCATCATGGTAATTTTAACGATTTGGTCTTTCGGGCGCTTTGCAAAATCTTCTAGAAAAACGAGAGTCGAAAAAAATTGATGTAATTCATCTTGAGAAATTGAATAAGTATCTGATTCAAAAATCGTTCCTTCTAAAACATAAGATGCCTTGATACCTGATAAAATAACACGATAGGTTCTTAGCTTATCTGCAAAAAAATCAATAACAGCATCTACAAGATGTTCTGATAGAGCTTTTTGTTCTAAAACCCTGCCTTTATCAATGACTAGCGCTCCATTTTCAGCCACATAATCTATATTGCCAGATATATCTGAAAATATGGTCGTTAATCTTTCCAAGCGATTACCACTTGCCACGACAAAAGGAATATTTTTTTCAGTTAGTTGATCTAATAGTTGTTGAAATCTTTCTTTATCGTACCTACCTTGAGGATTTAAAAATGTTCCATCCATATCACTTGCAATCAACTTTATCATAACTTGTTACCTTTTAAAAAATAATTTGATAAAATTTGTAGTACACCATTTTCTTGATTTGATGGCGCCTCATAATGAGCAATAGATTTAATTTCCTGCGGAGCATTTGCCATTGCAAAGGAATACTTTGCTAATTTTAACATTTCAATATCATTGCCTCCATCACCAAATACCATGAGATTTTCTGGTCCATATCCCCAATGATTCAATAGAAAATCAAGCCCCGTTCCCTTGTGAACATGTGAGGGGATTACATCAATACAGCCAAATCCGCTAGAAGTTGCAGCTAACTGATAATCAGCAAAAATTGTATTAATTTCTGTTTGAATTTTAGCAGTTAAGTCATCACGAACTAATAAAGTTACCTTAAAATAACGATCATCTGGAATAGGATGAAGATTATCAACATATTTTAAAACAGGAAGATAATAGCTTAACAACTCTTTTATTTTTTCAGGTGTAGATTTAGGGAGGTATGATAATTCTTTTCCAACTAAGTTAATTACTGTATCAGGGTAGTACTTTTCAATATAGTTTACTAGGGCTGAAACGGCTTCTACAGTCTCAAACTCCTCTTGCAACGTTCTACCATTTTCAATAATATGACCGCCATTCTCAGCAACAAAACTCATCTGATCTTTGTGCTTAGGAAACTGTTGAATAATTTGACGATATTGATTGCCACTTGCCGCGACAAATTTAATATCATCAGTCATAAATTTATCGAATAAATGTTCAAAAAGTACTTTATCGTAGGTTTTAGCATCCGTTAAAAACGTTCCATCCATATCTGTTGCGATTACTTTTATTGTCATAATACTCTCCTTCCACATTCATTATATGCTATCTCCTTGAAAATATCCTTGTTTATTATCAGAAAAACTAATACTATGATATGAAAAAATGATAATTCATAAAAAAATTATCATTTTTTATAATATATTCTAAAACACTACTTGATTGGCATGAGAGGTATTAATTTTAAAATAAGATAGTCTGCCATTGATTCATCTGTATTTGCTAATCTCCATATGACAATAGTCAACTTTTCTCCTTATGGCTTAACTTTCTAAAGTACTTTACCGTTTGAAGAAATAACTTTTTTATACCAATCAAAAGAATCTTTTTTGCTACGTTTTAGTGTTCCTGAACCGTCATTATTTCGATCCACATAAATAAAGCCATAACGTTTTTTCATTTCTCCTGTTGTAAATGAAACACAATCAATACATCCCCAAGGTGTATAACCTATAAGTTCTACACCATCCTCATCAATAGCCTTTTCCATCTCCTTAATATGACTACTTAAATAATCTATACGATATTGATCATGAACTGAACCATCTTTTTCCTTAACATCGATAGCACCAAAACCATTTTCAACAATAAAAAGTGGCTTTTCATAACGCTCATAAAAAATATTCAGCGCATAACGAAGACCAACAGGATCAATTGCCCATCCCCAATCAGATTCTTTGATATAAGGATTAGTAACTGTATGAGAATTTGAAGCCTCAACAGCGTTAGAAATATCACGATTAGCAGTTGAATCAACGGTGTTAGTCATATAATATGAGAATCCGATATAATTAACAGTCCCTTCAGCTAAGATTCGCTTATCTTCTTCAGTAATAGGAATATTGAATCCTTTGCGTTCAAACATCTTGAGGACGTAAGCAGGATAATGTCCACGTACTTGCACATCACAGAAAAACCATTTATCATGCATCGCTTGATGTGCTAGAAGTACATCTTCTGGACGTGAAGAATAAGGATAAGTCGGTACCATAGCAATCATATTTCCGATTTGAAAATCTGGATTGATTTCCTTGCCAATTTTTACAGCCAATGCTGAAGCAACCAAGGTATGGTGTGCACAAATATACATTGCTTCTTCAGGATTCTTATAGTCTCCAAAATGAACTCCTGAATTTGTCCAACCAAAAATATCATTAGCATAATTCATTTGATTATTAATTTCATTAAAGGTCATCCAGTACTTTACTTTTGACTTATATCGTTTAAAACATACCTCTGCAAACTTTACAAAATGATTAACTGTTTCACGATTCATAAAACCGCCGTTTGTCTTCGCCAATTCATAAGGCATTTCAAAATGTGATAATGTGATTACTGGTTCAATACCGTATTTCAACAATTCATCAAAGACCTCATCGTAAAACTGTAATCCTTCTTCTTCAGGTTCTGTTTCAAATCCCGTTGGAAAAATCCGAGACCAAGCAATACTTGTTCTAAAGCATTTAAAGCCCATTGCTGCAAAAAGTGCAATATCTTCCTTGTAACAATGATAAAAATCAATTCCAATATGATTAGGATAATAATTACCTTCGATCACCCCATTTGTGATAACACGTGGTATACCATGAGCACCAGCTGTCATGACATCAGCTACGCTTAAACCTTTAGAGGTTTCAAGAACACCGCCTTCAAATTGGTGAGCAGCTAAAGCGCCACCCCAAAGAAAATTTTTCGGAAAAGTCATCATTAAACTCCTTTTAAATATCATTGTATCTAGTAGTAAACAAAACTAATGATTTACAGAATAATAAATATATGCAAGAAAATTATTTTTTATCAAAAAATAATATTTAGCACAAGCCCCGCTAAAGAGCCTCCTACAAATGCAGCTATAACATTAACCCACGACTGATAGATTTTTCCACCTGATAATAATCCGTGAATATAAACACCAATACCAGTTGCTAGCCCCATGTCAATAAAAACATCTCCAGATTGTGTAATAAAAGAATAATTCATACCATGGTTAAGTAACCAAATTGGTCCGATAATAATAAATGCAGCTAGAAATCCTCCAAAGGCTTTCCACTTTAGAACTAATCTTCCCCAAATGGATAAAATCACAAAAGGTAAAATAAAGCCTCCAAGCATTGTCAACAACATTTGACTAATTGTCATTTTTTCTTCTCCTTAACTCCTGTAAATAATGAACACTAAATCCTGCTAAAATTGCCCCAATTGTTACAAGAAACATTGTCATAAAACTTTTTGCAACGCCATTCCAGCCACAATCAATAGCATCGCGAATAAATACTGCTGTAGAAATACCAAGTCCCATATCAACTCCAATATCTCCACAATTGAGCTTGACCATTCCCTTATAGTGAACGATATACCACAAAGGAAAAATAGCAATAATAGCTGCTATAAAACCTGCTAAATAACCAAAAGGGCTGGCAAAATACGACCAAATAGTAGGGACCAGAACACCTGCTAAAAAATATCCTAAAGTCGCTACCAAATATCGATGATACTTTTGAATAATTTTTTTAGTATTATATTTCAAGTAATTACACCCCCTTCTAACGTTTTTAGTTTAACATTTGCTATAATAAAATAGTGAGAATAATGACATTTTAGAACAGTGTTTTATTTTTTGAGTTTATTAACTATGATTTTTTAAAACAACGTTTCAACCTGTATCAATTTTTAAAAGGAGACTTATGTTTTTAATTGAAAAAATGGAAATATTTCCTTTCTCTACAAATGAACGCCACATTGTTAACTACCTCTTATCAGAAAAGCAGTCGATTGAGGGAATGAGTACTGCAGATATTGCTAAAGCAACATATTCTTCTAAATCAGCTTTAGTCAGAATCGCTAAAAAACTTGACTTTAGTGGATGGGTTGATTTTAAAAAAGCTTTTCTAACCGAGTTATATTACCTAGATAAACTTAACCAAAGTGTAGATGCTAATCTCCCTTTTTCTAAGCAAGATAACTTAATTACAATTGCCAATAGAATTGCTAAGTTAAAACAAGAAGCGATATTAGATACCGTTTCTCTTTTAGACAATGCTACACTAGAACAAGCAGTCAATTTACTAGAACAAGCAAAAAGTATACATATTTTCGCTGCTAGTAATAATCTTCTAAATGCACAAGAATTTCAACATAATATGAAACGCATTCAAAAGGATGTTCATGTTCATCAGTTACATGGCGAAATTCTTTTTGATGCTTATTTAGTACCAAAAGAATCTTGTGCTTTGGTTATTAGTTATTCTGGTGAAACACTTTCCTTACAACGTGTCATGAAACTTTTACGTCGTCATCATATCCCTATTATCTTGCTGACAAGTCTTGGGGAAAATAAATCAACTAATCTCACAAACTGTATCTTACGTCTAGCAACTCGTGAAAAACTTTATTCAAAAATCGGCACTTTTTCTACGGATGCTTCAATCACATATCTCTTAGATTTACTTTATTCAGGAGTATTTGCTCAAAATTATGAAAATCGATTAGCATTAAGAATTCACGCGTCACAACTTATCGAGTTTGAGCGAACATCAAGTTCTAAAATTCTAAATGAAGCAGAAGAAGAGTAACTTGTTTTCATCTTCGTCTCCCACTTGGTGCTTTCGCGACAAATACAGCAAACAACTCACCGAATTCAAAGAACTCCACGACTTCTCAGCATCTGCTGACGTCCCAGATAATTAACAAAAAATACCCTATATTGAAGTAATCATATAGGGTATTTGTGATAAAAAAGAGTGGGTGACCCCACTCTATCATTTTACGCTTCAATTCCTTCTTCTTTTAACAATTGTTGATCATAACGACGAACAAATGGCCAATAAACTAGGAAGGCTGCAATCGCACAAAGAAGTGCTACAGGAATTGCTTTGACATCAGCTGTACCAAGAAAAGCACCTATACCAACTGGAGTTGGCCATGGAACTTGTGCAATAACAGCATTAATCAAATTAAATTTCATTGCAAAATAGTAAATACTCATTGAAACAATCGGTGCTGTCATAAATGGAATAGCCAAAGCAGGATTATAGATAATTGGTAATCCAAAAATTAAAGGTTCATTAATATTAAATACAGCAGGAACAACAGAGGCCTTACCAATAGCACTTAATTGAGTTGAACGTGCTCGGAAAGCGCACCAGATACAAAGACCTAGAGTTGCACCAGAACCACCTGCAATAACAAACATGTTAGAAAATTCACCTGCTACAATATAGTGTGTTCCATCTGCAGCATTACTTGCCATGTTAGCCAAAGCAATCGGACTAACGAATGCAAAAATAATATTTGCCCCATGAATACCCACAATCCAAAGCGCTTGTGTTAGTAAGTAAATAATGACTAAACCAATCCAAGTATTTGTTAAATTACCTACAAATGCGAACGGAATCGCAATAACTTGGAAAATATCAGTACCGAAGGCAACGAGAATACCATTAACAATGATAACAGTAAAGGCTACAACGAATCCAGGAATTAATGCTGTAAAGCCTCGTGAAACACCTTCTGGAACTGATTCTGGCATTTTAATAACCCAGTTATGTTTCACACACATACGATATAACAATACTGTCACAACTGCCATAATAATTGCTGTGAAAATACCAGTTGTACCAAAACGTGTAACCCCATTTGACATAGCCCAACCATCAGCTACAACTGTACCTTCCTTTAGGCTTGTTACCGCAGACATTGCTCCGCCTTCAAAAATAATTTGAGGTACCGTCATAATAAATGCAAACAAAGCGAGTAAAGCACCATTTAGCGGAGTTAGATTTAAATCTTCTTCCTCTGCATAAATTTTTGTTAACTCATAAGCCATAGCAAGGACAAAGTACAATGAAAGTGATCCCATAGTTGCATAATAAGCAATCATATAAAGATCCGTAAATTTATCAAAAGATGCCGAAAAAATATTAGCTACAATAGGCCAGAATGAGAATGCTTGTGGCAAAATAGAAAATACCAAAAACATTGATCCAACAATCGTAAATGGTACTGCTGCCATACCAGCTGCTGTAATAGCACGTACAACCTTAAATTGAGCAATGACACTCATTGGCCCCATTAAATACTTATCTAGCAAGCCAAAGAATCCTTTTTGTTCTTCCATATTAAACTCCTTCTAAAATAACAAGCCATTATAAGACTTTTCCAAAAGCTTGTTGAAAGCGATAATAAAATTTATCTGTATTATTTTTCACTTGTTCAATCCGTTTGAGATTTAAACGGCTAATAAACAATCCTAATAACTGTAAGGTAATAACAAGTAGCTTAACGCTCATATGATCGCTAAATATTGGAAATGCATTTCCAAATTGGTGTGGTAAGATTACTAACATAATAGCAATAACATTTACAGCTATTTGTCCTAGAAAAGCAAGTTTGGTCACTTTTAAAACTGCTTTCATTTTACCATATAAGGTAAATTGTTCTGCTATTGCTCCTATAAGCAAACATAACTCTATAATTGGCAGGATTATAATGAAATTGAAACGATACGATAAAATCATTATCCAATAAATATTAGCAAAGAATAGTAAGGCAAGTGAATACCTAAAAATCATGTATCGAGAAAACAAATTATTTTTCAAAGTCATTTCTTGCTTTAAATCTCTATTTTTCGTATCTCTTACCATACTTATCCCCTCTCAACTAATTAACTTTTTTATATAATTCTAGCATTTCGAGTGCAACTTCTCGAAGTGTCATTGTTGTCATCAAATGATCTTGAGCATGAACCATAATGATTTCAACCTTAACTTCTTTACCACCTGCGTACTCTTGTAGTAAATTGGTTTGTGCCTGATGAGCTTTCAAAAATTCTTCATTCGATTCCTGTAACTTCTGTTCTGCTAGTTCATAATTTCCTTCACGCATAGCGTCAAAAGCTTCATGAACAATCGTTCGTGCATTACCGGAATTTAAAATAATTTCAAATGCTGCAACTTGTAACTCTTCTGGATTCATATAATCCTTACCTTTCTTTTATTTTAAAAAATAGCGTTCTAAATTCTTCAAATGATTGACAGGCTAACATTTGTTTTTGAAGTTCTGGTTCATCTACCAAATCAACGATTGCAGAAGTCAGCTCTGGCAATCCATCATTTTCATGAATAGACATAGACATTAAAAAGACAATCTTGACTGATGGGTATTCCTCATCCCAGAATAAATCATCTTTGATAAGCGCAACTGCAAAATGATGCTTACAGCCAACAGCTTTCACCGGATGTGGGACTGCAATGCGGTCACCAAAGATAATGGAACTCATTTCTTCACGTCGCTTTATCATATCAAGCAAACGTTTTTCAAACTGTTCATTTTCATTCTTAGAAATGCTCTTAACTAGTTTCTTTAATAACTCATTTTTGGAAATATTGGACAGAATAAAGAAAGAATCTTCTGAAAAATAACCATCAAATACTTCTCTCACACTAAATTCAGATGTTTTATCTTCCATTTTTCGTAACGACGTTGATGTCTCTAAATGTGAAATACCGTGCTTAATATCTTGCAATTCTTCATCTGTCAAAAAGACTGATACGGTAAAGACTGGAATATTGAAAATCAAATTTGACAAATCAATGGATGAGATGATAAAATCAATGCCTTTCAACTTTTCATCATTAATCTCATAGTAACCTATGACATCTGCAATTAAAATCAGATTTCCCAACTCATTTTCAATCCTACTTTTCAACATCTGTGCGCTACCGTATCCTGTTGCACAAATGACAAGTACATTGTATTTTCGCTGCTCTTTGTAGCGTTCTTTAGCAGCCATAAAATGTAGAGCAATATATGCAATTTCATTTGGCGTTAAAGAAAAAGATTGAAAAGTTGGCATGATGGTAACGAGTTGTTCAGCCAATTGAAACATATCTGGGTAGTTTTTCTGAATTTCCGCTGTTAAAGGATTTTCTAATACTACCTTACCTTCTAAGCGAATTAACATAGTTGATAGGTGCGCTAATAATCCCTCGATTAGCTGAAAATCATTTTTAACCTCTGGATCTATTTTCCCAATGCCATCAATAAGCTCTTGACGCATAGACTCTTGCATCTTTTCAGAAATACAACGTGCATTTCCGTGACTTTTTGATATCAAATGCAAGGTGATGTAATCTACTTCTTCTACTGGAAAATCAATTTTAGTTGATACAGACACGCGTTTTAAAATACTGTCCGCAATCTGACGCTCCGGTAGCTCACGTAAATTTAACTCGTCTTCCTCTAAGCTACTGATTTTAAAACCTTCAGTAATACGACGAATAGCTAAAGCGATATGAATAACTAGATTTTGAATAACAAAATCAGATAACTTAAGTCCACCCTCTCGACATTCATCAAGTACAATAATAGTCAATTCTTCAAAAGAAATTCGTTGATTAAGCAATTCATTATCAACATAAGAATGCATCATATCCATAAAACCAGACGAAATAAAATAATCCATAATGAACCGTCTTTTATCGCGTTCTAACCCTGTTACATAGACACCCTTATTTGCCTTGCTTTCAATCTTTAAATGATATGGTTTAAACTTTTGTCTTATTTTTTTAAAATCACTAGATAACGTTGATCGACTAACATACAACTCATCAACTAAATCATCAAAATAAATTTCATTTTGTTCAAATAGAAGTTTGTTTAGTAGATAATTGTAACGATCATTGATATCCGTAATACTATGATAATCAAAATGGTTATCATTGATATGATTTTCTTCCAAAAAATCAGCATAAGCATCATCATCCGAAATACCTAGCTTATAGCCATAACCTTGTTTGGAAATCAAATCGATACCCGAATAATCATCTAATTTTTCAACAAGTGTTTTATAGTAAGTTCTAATTGTTCTGTCCGAACATTTCAAGTGTGTTGCTAATTCTTTGCTCGTCACAAATGTATCCTTATCTTTCATTAGAAATTGGATAATTTGCTTTTCTTTTTTATTTAACACAGAAAAAGGTACCTCCAAACAATGATAGAACTATTATAACACATCTGAATTAGATATTTTCTTTCACCAAAGTAGCCATTTTCTCAATCCCCATTGGAATTGGAATATAAGCTTGTGGTGGGATTTGCACAATCGGTTTGTTTGTTTTCGCTGCCGCGTCAGCTAATTGTTTGAAATTCATTCTAGTTTGTGGGCTAACAAGGTATAAATCATACTTATCAGCTTCGATGCGTTTTTGCCCTTCTGGAACACCAACTGCATCCATTTCAATGTCTTCGCCTTGTTCTTGAAGGAATGTCATTGTCTTTTTGGCAATCATTGATGATGACATACCACCGGCACAGATAATTAAAGCTTTTTTACTCATAATGTAAATCTCCTTTGTTTTTTATTTACACATTTATTTTATAAAAACGCTTACAAAAAGTAAATGTGCTCTTTTTCCTCTTTAATAAGGAAAAAAATCCAATAGATACGGAAAAATAAACTTTATAGAATAAATTTTCCGTAATGAATTTGACACAAAATAAAAAAACAGACGATTTTTTCATCTGTTTTTCTTAAATCATCCCTAAAGCTCCTGATAATTGTGCTGGTTGAATATGAATCTCGGTTGAATCCAAATGGTATTCTTTCATCAAAAGCGTCTTGAGCTCTGTATCATTAAGCCTAAATTGCACCGAACAACTCTGTTAAGATTTGCCAACAACTCTAACATTATTTTTTAGCTTGGTATTTTGGCTTAAATCTGGCAGCTTGCCACCATTTGTCATTGTAACCACATAATTATACCCAAATGTTTTGGTTCCCCAAATCTTAGCGCGGAAAGCTTGGACAACTGCCGCAATCAATAAAATAATAAAAATTGTAACGATAATGCCTACCATACTACGCCTCCTTTTTCCCTTATATGGTATTTTTTTATTTTACGCAATTAGTATATTCTTTTTTTGAAAGCTCTATCAAACCTTTACTATCAACGGATTTCACGACAATTAAATAGGATAATTCATTTCAAATTTTCAATCAAAAAATCCTCTAAAACGCAGATGTACCAGCACTTCAGAGAATTTTTAAAAAAATTATTTATAAATCAGTTTGCAAATCAGAATCGTTCCTGCTAGTGTTGCTGACATACTATTGGCAGCAATTAAAGCAATATCAGAAATTGAAATACCATGCGCTAGCCAAAGTAACATTCCCGTCACAGACATGCTGTACATACCCAAAGAAATTGATTCTGTATCTTTCGTTTTTAATACCTTTATCACTTGAGGAATAAAACCCAGTGTGGTTAATGAAGCAGCAATTATTCCAATCATACTTTATCCTTTTCTCTAACAAAAAACCTCCATAAGGCAGGAGATTGCAGCCTCATAAAGGTTCTAAACCGATTAAATATCTTCACCATTTGAAGCAATGACTTTTTGATACCAGTTAAATGATAGCTTCGGTGAGCGTTTATAAGTACCATTACCATCATCATCTTTATCAACGTAGATAAAGCCATAACGCTTGCGCATTTCACCCGTACCAGCTGAAACAAGGTCAATGCAACCCCAAGGTGTGTAGCCAATCAAGTCAACACCGTCCTCATCAACAGCTTTAATCATTTCTTTGATATGAGCACCAAGATAAGCAATGCGATAATCATCGTGCACCATACCATCAGCCTCAACTTGGTCAATCGCACCAAAACCATTTTCAACAATAAAGAGCGGTAAATGATACATATCCGTAAACCAGTTCAAACTGTAACGTAGCCCTTCTGGATCAATTTGCCAATCCCATTCTGATGCTTTTACATATGGATTTCGAACCAAATCTTCTGTTTCTAAATAATCAAAGTGTGGATTGTTATCACGGTGTGCATCAATCGCAAATGACATATAATATGAAAAACCGATATAATCAACTGTGCCAGCCGTCAAATCAGCCAAATCTTCTTCTGTCACATCAACCTTGATTTCTTTACGTTGCCAGTATTTCAAAATATGATTTGGATAATAGCCATGCACATGAACATCAGCGAAATAATAACGTTTTTCCATTGCTTTTTGAGCCATTAAAATGTCTTTTGGATTGCAAGTTGCTGGATAAATAGGACACATAGCAATCATACAACCAATTTGGAAATCAGGATTGATTTCATGACCGATTTTAACCGCACGCGCTGACGCTACCAATTCATAATGCGCAGCTTGATACATAATCGCTTCGCGGTCATCACCCTCTTTATAAACAATCCCAGAATTCGTAAACGGTGCAAAATCTTCTTGGTAATTGGCTTGGTTATTAATCTCATTAAAAGTCATCCAATATTTGACTTTGTCTTTGTAACGACGGAAACACGTTTCGGCAAAACGAACAAAGAAATCAATCACTTTACGATTGGTGAAACCACCGTATTCTTTCACCAAATGGAAAGGCAACTCAAAGTGTGATAAGGTCACAACTGGCTCAATGCCATATTTCAAACATTCATCAAACAAATCATCATAGAATTGCAAACCTGCCTCATTCGGCTCTAACTCATCACCATTTGGAAAAATTCGTGTCCATGCAATCGACGTACGGAAACATTTAAAGCCCATTTCAGCAAACAGGGCAATATCTTCCTTGTAATGATGATAAAAATCAATCGCTTCATGGTTTGGATAATATTTTCCTTCGATAACACCATCAGTAATCTCACGTGCGACACCGTGGCGCCCAGCGGTCATCACATCAGCAACGCTTAGACCTTTACCGCCTTCTTGCCAACCGCCTTCAAGTTGATGAGCGGCAACTGCGCCACCCCATAAAAAGTTTTCTGGTAATTTAGACATAACATAACCTCCTCGATTAATACAAGAATATTATAGCAAGCGGTTACAAAAACGAGAATAGAAAAAATTTCCTAAACTATTAGGAAATTTTTAACATCTTTATTTATGTTTGAGCAGCAAGACAAGCTCCCATACCAATAAAAGAGCAGCAAGACCAAAAAGACATTTGGAAATTTCTTGCATTGCGACATTAAAACTAAGCAGAGCTGCGGTTAACATAACTGCCAGAAATAAAATGCTCACAACAAAGCGATTGGCTATTTGACTGACGGTCTTAATACGATTTTTATAATCATAAATATCATGATTGATTAAAATCCGACCATTGAGCATCTGTTCAAGTAACTGATTAAGCCGACGCGGAATATTTTTCCCATTTTTCAATTGATAAAAGAGCTCAATCAATAATGTTTCCTTGTTCAGGGCCTGTTTTAACATATCAGGTCCCATATTTTCTAGAAAATAATTTTTAGCAAGCGTCATCAAGTCAACTTCTGGCGCTAATTCGCGGAAAATCCCTTCAATTTGTAGCGCAGCTTTTTCTAGAATCGTAATCTGTGGCGAAGCCTTCAAGCCATTTTTGACGAAAACGTCCAGCAAATCTTCCAATAAATCTGTGATAGACAAGACACCCAAATCCAAACTAGAATATTTTGCCAGCATTCGTTCAACGTCTTGGCTAAGCGCTGTTTTATTTATTGAAGTATCAAAACTTGTAACAGACAAAATGCCCTGCATCATCCCTTCGACATCTTGTGCCGTAAAGCTGTAAAGAATATCATTTAACGCCACGCGCATGCCATTTTCTAAATTCCCTATAATTCCAAAATCAATAAAATAAATTTTTCCTTCAGAAATCAAAAGATTTCCTGGATGCGGATCACCGTGAAAATAGCCATCTTTAAAAACTTGCTTAATAAAGCTAAGCATCAGTTTCTTGCCAATATCTTCCAAATCATAACCAGATTTAATCAATTCTTCATAATGATTAATAGGAACCCCTGAAATATACTCCTCGACAACCATACGTGGCGTGGTATATTCGTCAAAAACTTCTGGAATAGCGATGCATTTTATTGATTGATTTAACTCAGCAAAAGTAATCATTGCTTGCGCTTCGTTACGAAAATCGATTTCTTTCGTCAAGCTGTCCTTGAGCTGCTGCAAAACCTCTGATAAATTAACCATGGGCAACATTGCCTTAGGAATGCGCCGCGACAAGCCAATCAACAATTCTAAATCTTCTTCGATAATTTCTGGTAAATGCGGTCGCTGAATCTTGATAACAACTTCTTTGCCATTAAGCAAAGTAGCTCGATGTGTCTGAGCAACCGAGCCACTTGCCAAAGGCTCTGAAGAAATGTCCGCAAAAACTTCCGAAATAGGTACTGACAACTCTGCGGCAATTGCCTCCATGACAACATCTTGAGGTAATGGAAGAACATCACTTTGCAGCTTGCTTAATTCTCTAATATAAGCCTCAGGAAATAAATCACTTCTCGTTGAAAGAATTTGTCCAATTTTGACAAAGCTAGGACCTAATTTTTCAAAAGCTAAACGTAATTTACGTGGTGTTGACTTATCTTCTATAGGTTTTCTTTTTTCTTTTAGCGTTATTAAACCAACTGAGCTAAAAACTCTAATGATTTCCCTTAAGCGCTTATGTGACATAAAACATCCTACTCTTTATCGTCTGATGCTGATTGCTTCAAAAGAGCATCCAATTTATCTTCCAGACGGGAAACATCTGCCTTTGTAGCATATTGAACAGATTTTGTTTTGACATCCAGTTGGTCAAATAACTCTTTTGCTTCACTTTCACCTTTTCGTTTTAGTTCAGACTGTAGTTCTTTTCCTTCTTCAACAGTTAAACGACCTTTTTCAACCAACTCTTTAACAAAGGTATCAGCCTTTTCTAAAGTCATTGAAGTCAAACCAATACCAGCTAACAAAACTTTTTTCAATTCATCCATAATTATTCCTCCTTGAACAATTATTATTTATAACTATTTACTATCTCATTCTACTACTTTTCACTCAAAATAGCTAAAAGAAATTAAGCATTTCATGTAATTTTCTGATAACATAGTAATATTTTTCTCAAAAAAATAAAACTCCGCTTAAACCAAAGGAGATTACGATGTCTTGCGGAGTTTGTAAGGGTATAAGAGGTCGTGTTTATCAACACACTAAACCATGCCTAGCCCTGCTATCAATCGCTGAAAGTTGAGAGGCCTTAGCTATGATTCCATTAAATTATAATGCTTTATTTAATATCCTGCTAACATTATCCTTTCAAATTATGATACTTTACAACGATGTTAAAAAGAAAGTTTTCGGAAAATTTTAAAGTATCCGTTTCCATTTTTGAACTATTTTTGATATAATGACATTATATAATGATACTATAATATTATTGGGATGATTGATATATGAAAAACAATACTGATTTACTAGAAATAAAAATAGATGAAAACAAACATCTCTTGCCATATGACTACTATAGTACTGTCGTTGAGCATGGACGCCCTGATGTCCTTTTTCATTGGCATCCAGAAATAGAAATCAATTATATTTATGAAGGTTCTGCTCGTTTTCACATTGATTATGATTATTTCAATAGTCAAGCAGGTGATATTATCCTCATTCGACCTAATGGAATGCACTCAATTCACCCACTTGCAAACCAAAAACATGTTACCGATACTTTTCGATTTCATCTAGATATGATTGGACATTCTACTATTGACCAAGTTAGTCTGAGATATTTGCAGCCCTTACAAACCAGTCTCTATAAATTTGTTCCACGAATTCAGCCAGATATGGAAGGGTATGAAGATATAAAAGAATGTCTCTTTACTATTTTTGAACTCTCTAAAAATGAGGGACGCCATTTTGAACTACTCCTAAAATCAAAATTAAACGAATTTTTATATCTTCTTTTTTATCATCGTTATGTTTTACGTAAGAATACTGATGATACTTATCGTAAAAATGAGCAGATTCGTGAATTGATTGATTATATTAACAATAACTATCAAAAAAATCTCTCAATTGACTTTCTATCACAATTTATGGGCTACAGCAAAACACATTTTATGGCAGTTTTTAAGCAACACGCTGGTACATCTTGTACAGAATTCATCATCCAGGTTCGCCTGAATAAAGCCTGTGATTTGTTAATGAATACTTCTGACCCAATTTTAGAAATTGCTACTGCTGTTGGATTTAACAACTTATCTAATTTCAACCGACAATTCAAACGTTACTACGAACTCACACCGAGCCAATACCGAAAACAATTCAAAAAAGCCCACTACATCGGACCTCACCCATCACGAAATCTCAAAAATTAACAACCAAACACTAAGGATGACAACAAGCATGCTTAGTGTTTTTAGTTGCAATGAATTGAAGTTTAAAGACTTCAGACTCAAAACTTTGACATGGAATTCCACAAGAAGTCACTTCCGAGGAAGTAGCAAAAAATTTTTCCAGTCAAAAAAGAACGCCTAACAGCGTTCCTTTTAACTTAATTATGCAAGTGTTGTCAAGAGATAATCTCCTGTGTTAACACGTGCTTCTTGTGTTGTCAAAACATCATCAAAATCAGCTGAATTTGTCACAATGATCGGAGAAATGACAGGTAAGTTTGCTTCGCGAATGGTTGTCAAGTCAAATTCTAACAATTTTTGTCCTGCTTCGACTTTATCACCAACTTCAACATATGTTTTGAAACCTTTTCCTTCCAAAGATACAGTATCCATACCAACGTGAATCAAGAGTTCAGCGCCATTTTCAGTACGCATACCAATGGCATGACCAGTTGGGAAAACAAGTGTCACTTCACCATTTGCTGGTGCAAAAACAGTACCTTCTGCTGGGTTGATAGCAATACCTTTACCCATAGCACCTGAGGCAAAAACTTCATCAGGAACATCTTTGAGTTTAACAACATCACCCATCATTGGGCTAGCAATAATTTCTTGTTTTAATTCTTTTAAATCATTAACAGGTTCTACTACTTTTTCTTCAGTTGTAGCAGAGGCATCTTTTGGACCACCGTAAAGGTAAGGGACTGGAGCAAACATTTGAACCGCAAATGAGAGGACAACAGCAAGAACAGATAGAGCAATCATTACCCACATACCAGACATATCACCATTTGCTGGATTTACGTATGAAGGATATTGGAAAATTCCCATTGCACCAACGCTATATCCATAAACATTAAAGAACATAGTTAGCGCACCAATAATACCAGATACTCCACATGAAATGTAAAATGGAATACGCATTGGAAGTGTAACCCCATAAATAGCAGGTTCAGTTACACCAAAGATTGAAGAAATGAATGCTGGTGTAGAAATTGTACGAACTTTTTGTTCTTTTGTTTTAAGCATGATTGCACCAAGAACACCAGTTTGTGTAAAGTTAGGAAGGCAAGCGGCAACCAAGATAGCTGACATACCATTAGTAGCAACGTCCATAATTGCAAGTGGCACAAGTGCCCAGTGAAGACCAAACATAACCAATACTTGCCACAAAGCACCAAGTAAGAATCCATAAAGAATTGGACTGAAGCTAAGAACAGCTTGGAAACCTGCTGATAGCCAGTCAGTTAGGAGATTAGCAACTGGACCAACAACCAAGAATGTTAACGGAACAGTAACAAGAATTGTTACAAACGGAACAACGAAAAGTTTAACAACATCAGGTGTGATTTTCTTGATATTCTTTTCGATAAGAGAAGCCACCCACATTGCAAGGATACTTGGCATTACTGTTGAGAGATATGAGCCTGATGATGGTAATTCAAGTGAAATTCCAAATATTTTATCAAGTCCAGCATCTGCTAATACAGGAATAGTAGTTGTTAATGTTGGATAAACAAGTGCACCACCGATAGCTAACGCTGTAAACTCATTCATCTTGAATTTACGAGCGGCTGTAACCGCAATTAAAAGTGGTAAATATTGGAAGAAACCATCACCAGCAGCTTCAAAGATAACATACCAAGCACTATTTGCTTCTGATAATCCAAAAGCTCCCATAATTGCTACAATACCTTTAATAATACCGGCAGCAGCCAAAGGTCCAAGGAAGGGTTGGAAAATACCAGAAATCAAATCAATAAATCGATTGAATAAGTTACCTTTTTCAACATCATCACCTTCATCGACATCAAGTGAACCAACACCAGAAACACCAGTTTCAAGAACAGATGCATAAACATCAGGAACGTGATTTCCGATAACAACTTGATATTGTCCTCCTGCCTTAACAACAGTCACAACACCGTCACGTTGTTTTAAATAATCGTCATCTGCTTTTGATTCATCTTTTAAGACAAAACGTAAACGCGTAACACAATGACGAACATTAACGACATTATCTTTACCACCAACGTGAGCGACAATATCTTTTGCCAACTCTGTATAGTCTTTTTTAGCCATATCTGACTCCTTTCTCTTTTCTGGTTTTAAACAACGGAAAAAACCTAAACAAATACCAAACAATTTCTTGCGCCCATGCGGTAACGTCAAAATTATCTTGTATTCATTTAGGTTTTGCCTGCTAACCAGTAACAATCCTTTTAACAATTCATAGTATAGCATGCGCTTTCATATTTTGCAAGCGCTTTTTTAAAACTTTTTTACAGCAAAACAATATTTTCATAATTTATGAAAACGTTTTTTTCACCTTTTATTGTCACAAAGCGAATTTACAACATTTTTCACAACGTTTTCATTTTAAAAATTTTTACAAAAAAATTTCTCCTCAAATCACTTAGAAGAGAAATCTAATGCTTTTTATCAGTTATGACTGGTTTCCAAACGTTGAATGTGAATAGTGATATAAACTTGTTCATCACGACTCATTGAAAAATCATAACTACTTTCGATATAATTTTTTATTTTTTCAGAACATGAAAAGGCAACGGGGTAGTTTAATTTGACTTGTTCATATAAAAAACTATCATTTTTTCCTTGAACAACGCCATTAACAACACGCTGAGCAAAATACTGAATATGAGTAATAAAACGATTATAACTTACCGAATCTTCATCAACGACCTTGCCATAAAACAAACGAACAATACCTAAAATATCCGTGACAATCTTTGAAATTTGACAATTCTGCTCTACCATTCCCGAATCTTTTTGTGCATTGATAAAGTGCAAAGCAATTGAGGAAATTTCATCATCAGGCAGAATAACACCTAGCTTTTCAAAGATAATCTTTAACGCATCCCTTCCAAGCTGATATTCCTTTGGAAAAAATTTACGAATTTCCCATGATAACGGATTTTGAATGGTTATGTTTTCACGAGTTCGTTGAAGCGTATAATGCAAATGGTCTGCCAAAGCGATATAAAAGGCAGTATCAAAAGTGGTTCCAAGAACTTCTTGACCATGCTTGATAATGTCGAGGACGACCTCAGTTTCTGCTGGTGATAAATCAAGATAGACACGTGTCAATTCATTGGTTGTATCTTTGTCCTGCATAACAAACGTCTTTTCAACTAAAGCGGTATCGATTTCATCATCTGGCTTTTTTTGAAAACCAAGCCCTCTTCCCATGACAATGATTTCCTCTCCGTCATCCCCTTTAGCCAAAACAACATTGTTATTATAGACTTTATCAATTTTCATCTTCTACTACTCCTCAAAAAATTCGGAAAGAAAAGGCAAAACTAGCGTACACAAAAATTTAACACAATCTCTAAATGTACACTAGGTTTTGCCTGCTTAACCAGTAACAATCCTCTTACCTTCTCCCATTGTACCAAAACTTTTTACAAAATGAAAGGGAATTCATAAATTCTTTTATCGTTCAAATTACATTAATAATTCTCTGACTTTTCCAATTTCTGGCTCATTGACCACCAAAAAGATTGTATCGCCTGCATTTAAGCGTGTATTGCCTGATACCACTTCTGATTTTTTGGCATGAATTTGAGTCGTAATAAGAACATTTTTAGGAAGTGTCAAGTCTCTGACGTATTTTCCAGCAATTTTATCGGAAACCGTTAATTCAATCAACGTTGGTTCGATGACCTCTCTATCTTGTGGCACAGAAAGTTTAGCAAGTAAAGCTTCATAGATTGGCTCACCTTTTAACAAATCCATTGCGATATATGCAACCAAAGTCACCACGGCAATCGTCATCAATTGACGGAAATCACCAACCATTTCAGTTACTAAAAACATTGCTGTCAGTGGCGCTTTTGAAATCGCCCCAAAATAGCCCGCCATTCCCAAAACGACAAATAAAGACAAGTAATGACTAGAATACAAACCAAATTGTTCAAAAAATATTCCAAAACCAAAGCCTAAAAGTGCTCCCAAAGTCAAAATAGGAAGAAAAATCCCACCAGGAAGTCCACTTGAGTAACTCAACATACTCCACACAAAGCGGATAATAAAGTATAGGCAAACAATCATAAGAGTCAGGTGACTTGTCGATAACGAAGTAATCAAGCCATTTCCGCCACCTAGCAATTGCGGATAGAAATAGCCGATTGGCAAGATTAAAATAGCAGCAAAGATACCGTAAAAATGACTTGGAATGTGACACACTTTTCCTAGAAAGTCGTAGATGATAGTTGCCTTCAAAGTCGTTTTTTCATAAACATATCCCATAACGCCTAAAAAAGCACCCAGTAACAGCAAAATCCAATAGTGCTTCAATGGCAATACCGCCAAATCTCCTGGCATATCAAGAACTGGAGTTAAACCAAAAATATTAAGTGAAATAAAATTAGCAACTAAACTGGCGACTAAAGTGGTAATCCAAACCAAACGTGAAAATTGATGATAGATTTCTTCAATAACAAAAAGCAAACCTGCAATCGGGGCGTTAAAGGCTGCCGATAAGCCTGCTGCCGCACCACTCGCAATCAAAACACGTTTCTCCATGCGTTCTGCTTTTAAAGATTTGGCAACACCTTTTCCTGCCATGGCACCCAACTGAATACTTGGTCCTTCACGCCCAAGCATAAATCCCATTGAAATCGCCAAGACACCACCAACAAATTTCTTCCAGAGAACAGACCACCAATCTGGATGAAGCAATCCTTTCAATTCCCCTTCGACATGAGGAATCCCAGAACCTTTGATGTCAGAATCGGATTTAATCAAAAAGCCAATGGCAACAACAATGAACAAAGTCATTCCCAAAATGAGAATTAAAAGACTTGGCTGTTCGTGTGATAATTCATAATAATTGATAACTTTGGCAGAAATGAAACCAATCAAAAGGCGAAAAAGACTAACCACGATACCTGACACGCAGCCAACCACAATCCCTCGCCAAACAAAACTGAGAATAGAGGAAAGCGAAAATTCATATTCTCGATGATAACTATCCATATAAAACTCCTTAATTTCTTGGATGCAACAAACTTTTTACGATGTTTGCGATTTTCCTGAAATATTAGTCACTATTATTTTATCAAAACTAAGATGACTTTTCGAGGTAAAATCAAAAGAAGATGAGCACTTCGTCTCAACTTCCTAAAATTATTTATTTGCGATACATTTTAAATTGTAGATAGAGGTCATTATAAATTCCTAGCCATTTTTGTCCGAGATTATCATAAACTTCAAGGTTTTCAATGGTATCTTCGGAAGGGTAAAAGGCTTGGTCATTTTTAACGTCATCTGGTAATAATTCTTTGGCAGCATCATTTGGTGTCGAATAACCAATGTATTCCGCATTTTGCGCAGCATTTTCAGGCCTCAACATGAAATTGATAAAAGCGTAAGCTTCGTCGATATGTTTGGCTGTTTTTGGAATAACCAAATTATCAAACCAAAGATTTGACCCCTCACTAGGAACGACATAATGTAGGTGTTCGTTAGAATCAAGCATTTCACTAGCCTCGCCAGAGAAAGTCACTCCAATGGCAGCATCACCATTAATCATGTACCCTTTCATTTCATCGCCGACAATAGCTTTGATATTTGGAGTTAAATCGTCTAATTTCTGAGAAGCCGCATTTAATTCTGACAATGACTTGGTATTGAGACTATACCCTAACGTTCCAAGCCCAATTCCCATAACTTCACGCGCTCCGTCCACAAGCATGATGTCGTTGGCGTATTCCGAATTCCAGAGATCTGACCAATGCTCTGGCGCATTTTCTACCATGGTGTCATTATACACAATACCCAATGTTCCCCAGAAATATGGGATAGAATAATCGTTGTTTTCATCAAAGCTTAACCCAAGAAATTCGTCACCGATATTTTCCAAGCCTGTGATTTTTGACTTATCTAACTTGATAAGAAGATTTTCTTTTCTCATCTTATCAATCATATAATCTGATGGCACAGCGATATCATAAGTCGTTCCACCTTGTTTTATCTTGGTGTACATCGATTCGTTGGAATCAAACGTTTCGTACTGAACTTCAATCCCTGTCTCATCCGTAAATTTTGTAATCAAATCAGGGTCAATATAATCTCCCCAATTGTAAATAACCAGTTTATCCGATTGACTTGTAGAACTTGTCGTATTTTGCATGTAAACAGAAACGCCAAACAAAACAAGTGTGACCGCAATCACGCCCAATACAAAAGAATATAATCTACGCATCACGATCCCCCTTATCTTGCGAAATAAAGTAATAACCGATTACAAGCAAAATACTAAAAAGAAAGACAATCGTTGAAAGAGCGTTAATTTCTAGAGAAATACCGCGGCGTGCTCGTGAATAGATTTCGACAGATAGGGTTGAAAAACCATTACCCGTTACAAAAAAGGTTACTGCAAAATCATCCAATGAATAAGTAAACGCCATGAAGAAACCTGAAATAATTCCTGGCGTCAAATATGGCAACATGACTTCTTTTAACATTTGCCAAGGCGTTGCTCCTAAATCATAAGCAGCGTTAATCATGTCGTCATTCATTTCTTTCAAACGTGGCAAAACCATTAACACCACAATTGGAATAGAAAAAGCAATGTGACTGAGCAAAACTGTCATAAAACCAAGATTGAAATGAAATAGCTCTGCTAAACGGGTAAAGAGAATCAGGAAACTTGCCCCAATCATCACATCAGGTGCCACCATAAGAATATTATTCATTGAAAGAATGGCATGCTGATGTTTTCGGCGTGCTTGATAGATGAAAATCGCACCAAATGTCCCAATAGCTGTTGCTAAAATGGAACTCAAAAATGCCAAAAAGAAAGTTTGAATGAGAATCAACATCAAACGACCATCCGCAAACATTGCCGAATAATGCTCTAAGGTAAAACCAGTAAAGCCACTCATATCTCCGCCTTGATTAAAAGAGTAAAAAATCAGATAACCAATTGGGATATAGAGGATGATAAAGACCAGTGTCAAATAAAGATTGGCAAATTTTTTCATTTTTTTCTCTCCTTAGTCACCCACATCGTAGCCAACATTGCCATGATTAAAATCACACCAATGGTTGAGCCCATACCCCAATTCTGTGTTGTCAAGAAATGTTGCTCAATGGCTGTACCAAGAGTAATCACACGATTACCACCAATCAAGCGTGTCAGCATGAACAAGCTTAAACTTGGGATAAATACTGACTGAACACCACTTCTCACGCCGTTAAGTGATAAAGGAAAGACAACTTTGACAAAGGTCTGTAATTCATTTGCCCCCAAATCTCGACTAGCATTAATAAGATTGTTATCAATATCATCAAGCGCATTGAAAATTGGCAAAATCATAAATGGAATTTCAATATATGAGGCGACAAAAATAAAGGAAAAATCTGTGAACAGAATTTGCTTAGGTCCAATACCAACAAAGCTCAAAAACGCATTGACACCACCTTGTTGCCCGAAAATTCCCATAAAAGCATAAGCTTTCAGCAAAAGGTTAATCCATGTCGGCAATACAAGCAACATCAACAAAAGTTGCTTATGTTTCAAACGTGTCAAAAAATAAGCTGTTGGGTAAGAGATAAGCAAGGTCACCAATGTGATAATGGCAGCATATAAAATCGAATTGAAGCTCATGCGAATGTAAGTCCATGAACTAAAAAAGGTTTTATAATTATCAAGGGTAAAATGACCTTGAATATCGAAAAAGGACTGCCAAAGAATCATAATCACAGGGGCAATGACAAAAAGAAGCAACCATAGCGCATAAGGAATTGAGAAGAAACTAGAGTTTTTCTTCATTTCGCTCCTCCTCAATCGCATGAATCAAGCCATCTTCATGTTCTTCCATTTCGACATATTCTTCCAGACGGGCATCAAATTCTTCTTCTGTCTCGTTAAGGCGCATGATATGGATATCTTCAGACGTAAAATCAAGCCCAATAACTTCGCCCTCAATCGCCTTACGAGTTGAATGAATCATCCATTCGTTTCCTAATTCGTCATGAGCGATAATCTCATAGTGAACACCACGGAAAAGCTGTGTATCAACTTTAACACGTAATTTTCCTTCTTCTGGCAAAGTGATTTGCAAATCTTCTGGACGAATAACCACTTCAACAGCTTCATTTGGACGCATTCCGCCATCAACGGCTTCAAAACGTTTGCCGTTGAACTCGACCAAATAATCTTCAATCATTATTCCTGGTAAAATATTTGATTCCCCAATGAAAGTCGCCACAAAGTGGTTAATTGGTTCATCGTAAATATCAACAGGTGTCCCAGATTGCACGATTTCACCGTCATTCATGACAAAAATCCAATCTGACATAGCCAAGGCTTCTTCTTGGTCATGAGTGACAAAAACAAAGGTAATTCCTAAACGTTGTTGCAGCTCGCGCAGCTCATATTGCATTTCTGTCCGCAACTTTAAATCTAAGGCTGATAAAGGTTCGTCAAGTAAAACGACACGCGGTTCATTGATAATCGCACGCGCAATCGCCACACGTTGGCGTTGACCACCAGACAATTTCTGAATCGGACGTTTTTCAAAACCAGCCAAACGCACCATTTTAAGAGCTTCTTCCACACGACGTTCGATTTCTTTTTTATCAACTTTTTTTAATTTAAGAGGAAAAGCGACGTTTTCAAAAACATTCATATGTGGGAAAAGCGCATAATTTTGAAAAACGGTATGGACATCACGTTTACTAATAGGAATATCATTGATACGTTGACCGTCAAGGTAAACATCTCCTGTCGTCGCATCTAAAAGCCCAGCAATGATATTCAGAATCGTTGATTTTCCTGACCCTGAAGCACCAAGTAGGGTATAAAACTTCCCTTCTTCAAGTTCAAAATTAATGTCCTTTAAAACAACAGTACCGTTATCTTCAAATACTTTTGATACGTTTTTAAACGCAATAATTGGATTAGTCAATTCTCATAAAACCTCCTTGGAGCTTCTTTAACATTTCTTTTCGCCGATAATTCGGACTTCACGTTCTAAACGAACGCCGGAATTCTTTTCAACTGTGTCAATGACATGGGCAATCAACTCTTCGTAGTCTTGTGCATTACCATCAGCCACATTTACCATAAAGCCAGCGTGTTTTTTGCTAACTTCAACACCGCCAATACGGTGACCTTTTAAATTTGCTTCGCTTATTAATTGTCCAGCAAAATGTCCAACGGGACGTTTGAAAACAGAACCACATGACGGGTATTCTAGAGGTTGTTTTAACTCACGCAAATGGGTTAAACGTGCCATTTCTTGTTCAATTAAAACGTAATCACCTGGTTTCAAGGCGAATTTTGCTGAAATGACCACATCACCACTATCTTGAACAGCTGAATGACGATAACCAAACTTCATATCACGAGCTTCAATTGTCTTGATTTCACCCTCTTTGGTAATCACTTGCGCTGATACCAAGATATGTGAAATTTCACCGCCATAAGCACCAGCATTCATAAACACAGCGCCACCAACGCTACCAGGAATACCACAAGCAAATTCAAAGCCTGTCAAGCTATGGAATTTAGCAATACGAGTCGTTTCAATTAAATTAGCTCCTGCTTCTGCTTCAATCACATAACCATTGACTGTAACGGTGTTAAGTTTATCAAACATGATAACAAAGCCACGAATACCACCATCACGCACAATGATGTTACTAGCATTTCCTAGCACCATCCATGGAATATTATTTTTATTAGCAAATGTAACAATTCGTGCTAACTCGTAACGATTTCGCGGAAAAGCCAAATAATCCGCTGGACCACCAACTTTCGTATAGGTGTATTTTTTTAATGGTTCGTCAACACGAATATCGATTTCTTTTAATTCTTCATTTAAAAATTCTAACATTTCTTACAACTCTACAATTCTTTAATAAAATAGTGGGCGCATGTTGTTAAAATCACTTGAACTCACTACTAAAAAATCGGCATAAAGCCGACCTTAATTATATCAAAAAAATCAGCTTTTGACGATAGTTAAACCAGAAGTTTTCGGACCTCTTGGACATTTAAATGCACCAGATAAGATGAAATTGATTGTCCATTAAGTTGAAGTTGGGGAGCGATTTCCTCTAACGGTACCAAAACAAAAGCCCGTTCTGTCATGTAAGGGTGCGGAATGCTCAAATTTTCAGTAGCAATCGTCTCATTACCATACAACAGAATGTCGATATCAATGGTACGAGGTCCCCAATGCTCATGCCTAACACGCTTCAGCTCTTTTTCGATGTTTTGACAAGCAAGTAATAATTCTTGTGGCGCCAAATCTGTCTCGAGCTCACAACAACTATTCAAAAAATCATCCTGGTCTGTCTTTCCCCATGCTGCTGTCTCATAAAATGAAGAGACCGACGTCACAGAAGTCTGTGCTAATTGTTCTAAGCGTTCAAGCGCAGCCCGTAAATAAGCTTTTTTATCGCCGATATTGCTTCCTAAGCTCAAATAAACCTTTGTCATGCGCGCTCCCGTTTTAACTCAATACCAACCACATCATAATGCCCATTGATTGGCGGATTTTCTTTAAAAATCTTAATGTTAATGGCTTGAACTGGAGGAAATTGTTCAAAAATATCTTGACAAATTGCTCCTGCCAAACGTTCAATTAAAGCGTAGCGTTCTTCTTCAACTTGTCTTTTTATCGTTTCAAAAACCAGTCCATAATGAACAGTATCTTCTAGCACATCAGACTGTGATGCTCTTTGTAAATCAACAGACAAGGTGCAATCAACGACAAAAATCTGACCAAGCGTTTGTTCTTCAGCGAACGCCCCATGGTAGCCATAAAAACGGCAACCTTTTAAATGTATTTTATCCATATTAGTAATCAATCAGAAAAGAAAAATCCCTACCCAGTGGCAAAGATAATTTCTCTCCTCCCCCTTTCAACTCAGTTGACTAATCACTTTAACAATGTCACGATTAAGGTCAACGTTATGTACACGAACAATTTGGCAACCTTTTGCGACCGCCCAAGCTGATAAAGCAGCTGTTCCCATATCACGGTCGGCAGCTAACGTTCCCCCACCAAGCAAATAATCAACCGTACGTTTACGTGAAATTCCAAAAAGAACTGGATAACCGAGCTTACAAACCGCATCTAATCCTTTTAGCAATTCGATATTTTGTGCCTCGTTTTTAGCAAAACCAAACCCTGGGTCAATCCAAATATTTTCAAGCGTAACGCCTGCGTCCAAAGCAGCTTGGGCACGTTCTGTTAAAAAATCACAAACTTCTTTAGTGATATTATCGTATTTTTCTTCCTCTTGATTATGCATCAAAATGATAGGAACATTTTTCTCAGCTGCCAGCGCCAGCATTTTTCCGTCATAAAGACCAGCCCAAACGTCATTTAAAATATCAGCGCCTGCTTCCAAGGCAACCCGTGCTGTTTCAGTTTTATATGTATCAATACTCACCAAAACATCAAAACGTTCTTTGAGCGCTCTGATAACAGGAACAACACGATTAATTTCTTCTTCGGCTTCAACGAAAGTATAGCCTGGACGAGTTGATTCACCACCAACATCAATAATCTTAGCCCCTCCTGCAATCATTTTTTCAGCCTGAGCAAGGGCATTTTCAATAGAAGTGTAAGAACCGCCGTCAGAAAAAGAATCTGGGGTCACATTAAGTATCCCCATGATACAAGCCGTTCCGTCAATCTCATATTTTCCAATTTTCATAATGTCTCCCCTTATATGCTAACGTGTCAGTAAGGTCTTATTTTCCTAAAATCAATGATAGAATTTCATTTCGTTCTTCACGATTTTCTTTGAAAATCCCTTTTGCAACGGTTGTTACGGTTTTGCTACCAGGTTTCTTGATGCCACGCATTGTCATACACATATGCTCTGCTTCAAGCATGACAAAAACGCCCTTAGGATGCAAAGCTTCTTCAAGTGCAGTAGCAACTTGGTCAGTCAAACGTTCTTGTAATTGTGGACGTTTACTAGCCACTTCAACGGCACGCGCTAACTTACTCAAACCAGTCACACGACCATCACTTGGCAAATAAGCAACATGAGCTTTCCCATAAAAGGGAACCAAATGATGTTCACACATTGAATAAAACGGGATATCTTTAACTAAAACTACTTCATCATGATTTTCTGTAAAAACAGCTGTAAATTGATCTTTTGGGTCTTCATTTAAGCCTGAAAACATCTCTTGGTACATTTTAGCAACACGTTTTGGGGTATCCAATAACCCTTCACGCTCAGGATTTTCTCCCAAGGCTTCTAAAAGTTGGTAAACTGCTAGTTCGAGTTTTTCTTGATTTGCCATTATCTCTTCCAATCTTTTTTATTTTTTCTATTATAGCTTAATTTTGCTGTCTTGACAAAAGCACAGGACGTACTTGTGATATGAAATAGAGCGACCCCGTGATAAGGTAAAAATCATCTTTACTGTCACTATCGATGTGCTTAACCCAGTCCTTCCAATCTGGAACTTTATGATACTGTTCTGGGTAATTTTCCAAAGCAAGCGAATTGTGATACTCAAACGTCGTTACATCAACTTCCGCTAGTTGACTAAGCAATGCTAACATCGAGTCAATCGGCTTTGTATCAATAGCTGCAAATAAAATGTGCAAATTTTTATCCTTGTACGCCTGCATGACATTAACGAGAGCTTGAACGCTTTCATTATTGTGTGCGCCGTCAATCATCACATTTGGGAACATAAGCTCTGTTCGCCCAACCCAATGTGTCTGTGCCAAGCCAGATTTGATAATTTCTTTGGTGACTTTTGGATACGTTTTACTTAATAGCAACGCAGCCGTAATAGCAAGGCTAGCATTGCTAATCTGATGTTTACCTGGCATTGCTAAACGAATATCCTCGATATTTTCTTGCCCTTGATAATCAAAGCTATTTTCAGTTTCATTAACCGAAAAATCCTTTTTAAATTCATACGTTTGGCTGCCGCAAGCTTGCGCTTTTTTGAGGAAAACACGATGAACATCATCACGTTCAGTGGCAAAAATGAATGGAACATGTTCTTTCAGGACACCTGCTTTTTGCTCAGCAATTTCTGCATAAGTCTGCCCTAAAACATTCTGGTGGTCTAAACCGATTGAAGGACAAATAACCGCTAAAGCTTTAAAAACATTTGTCGAATCATAAAGGCCACCCATACCTGCCTCGATAAAAGCAATATCAACAGGGTGCATATGCCCAAAATATTCAAACATCAAGACCGTGATAACTTCAAATTCTGTCGCAGGTTCTAAAGTCGTTTCAAGCGGCAAACGTTCCACTACTGGACGAACACGCTCAACCAAGTCAAGAAAATCAGTCTCTGAAATCATTTGATCGTTTAAACTAATACGTTCACGAAAGTTAACAATGTAAGGAGATGTAAATGTCCCGACCTCATAACCAGCTAGTGAAAAAATATGCTGTAAATAGCTAGTCACTGACCCCTTACCATTCGTTCCGACAATATGGACAGCTGATAGCTTCTCCTGAGGATTCCCAAGTTCTTCCAATATCCAAGCCATCCGTTCCAAACCAGGCTTAATTCCAAATTTTAACTTGCTATGAATCCAATCTAAAGCTTCTTGATAATTCATCAGTGAATTTCCCAATACGACCAAAAATACTCATAAAATAAAGAAAAGTAAAACCGTCATTTCCGAACAAAATCTTTTCACAATGAGTTTTTGGTCTATGTTTTACCCTTTCTGTCTTGACTTTACAATAATACTTCTATTATAGCACAAGAAATCACTAAAAAACTTGATAATCAGACTTTCTTTAAATAAAGTTTCATACTGAAGACAAAGCCCCTTCCCCTTGGAAACAACAGTTTCTAAGGGCTTTTTGTATGGAGCAGTACAACAGAGATAATAACAAGCTAGAAGTGAGGATATGTTCCATAACGAAAATCCAGACTATAATCGAGATGACTTGGTACCAGAAGATCATTTGTTACGCTAGAGAGGATATTTTATCCAGCTTTATTTAAGTAACCATAGTTCCAATATATAATGATTTTGACTTCAATAACTTGAAAAAATAGAATGAGGTTATATAATATCTATCTTATTAAAGCCCACGAACGCTATTACCACACAGAAAAATATGGTTAGCATTCTCCAAATCTGTCTTTGCTAAATAGCGTGCAGTTACTTCTCCTTGTTAAATAAAATACTTCCTATGCATACCATCTAATATTCCAACTTCAACTATCAGAGTATAATAAGTCCCATTGATTTCTAAAATAATATTCCCTATTGAAGTTTCTTGCGGATAGCCATCACTAGAAATGAAAACTTGTTCCTTATCAGAATTAGGAATATGAGGGCGATAACTTATTTTAAAATAGGTAAAAGGGGAATCACACGCTTCTTCTCTTTGAACCAATTTAGCCTGTAAAAACGTTGAGGGCAAATCT
>OAQV01000036.1_pt1 | contig 40017 bp, 59 predicted proteins | sample 1501101 | NCBI WGS metagenome assembly OAQV01 (sample SAMEA3360666, study PRJEB22359) | human gut metagenome | biome: ENVO:urban biome; feature: ENVO:human-associated habitat; material: ENVO:feces | place: Bangladesh | collected 2011
TATAACAACTCCCTCCTAAGGAGTAGTTGCTGGTTCGATTCCGGCAGGGGAGATATAACCTAGCTTAAAAACCCTTGAAATCAAGGGTTTTATTACGTTATAAAGTGGGATAGCCCGAAAACAGCCCGAAAACTAGGCGATGCCTCGGACAAAGTCGAAAACTTCGTCTTGTTTTTTCTCAAACAAATGGGCGTAGGTTTGCAAAGTTTCTGTTGCGTCTTTGTGTCCAACCAATTTTGCAATAGAAACAACATCAACATTGTGGTAAATTAAGAAGCTTACATATGTGTGCCTTAAACCATGACAAGTAACTTCTGTTTGAGTTCGTTTCTTAATTAATTTATTAGCCATGTTATTTGAAACTCTGGTAAATAATCTATTATCATCATTTTCTACAAAACCAGTGGCTAAATACTTATCAAGCATATCTAGAAAATCTTGATTGATCGGAACTTTGCGAACTGACTGTGGATTTTTAGTTTTGCCCCAACCGCGCCTTGCACCATTGATTTTATACGTCCTAAAAATGTAAATGTATAATTCTTTACGATTGATACAATTGTCGTCGTTCGTCAAACCTTGCGCTTCAGAGAACCGCAGACCTGTTTTAGCAACAACATAGCAGAAGAAGCTAGATTGATATTGAATCGTCTTGCTAACACTTTCAATAAATTCTGCACGTTGATCTAATTCAAGGTACTTGTCCTCTTCTTTTTTGGATTCAACAGACGAATGTATCTTTACCAATACTGTGAAATCTTTTTTTAAACCGCCTTCGTGTATTGCTACTTTAACCGCTTGCCTGATATTCGAATTAATACGCTTCACGGTTTCCTTGACATATCGTTCACTCAAATTATTAAAGACTTTTTGATATTGTGTAGCGGTGATTTTAGACAGCTTTGCATTCTTGAAATATTCTTTGATAACTTTATGGGTAAATTTGTATTTTGAATAGGTTTCGGGGTCTACATCAGGCTTTTTGTAGATTTCCATCCATTCTTTGAAATAATCGGCAAGTGTTATATCTTTATCTTCATGAATACCTTCTGACAACTCTTTTTGAGCGATGGCCGCAGCGTTGACAGCCTCTGCTTTTGTTTTAAAGCAACTCTTAGAAATTTCTTTGTATTTTCCGTCAGCTGTTTTGTAGCTGATCCGGAATTGCCAACCTGACTTTTTCTTTCTATAAAATGCCATTGTTTTTTTTCTCATTTCTATGGTAAAATGAGTATAGTAAAGAGACCTACGCGCGCAGGTTCTTTTACTATACTACCAATTATCCCTTACACTCAAAATTTGGCGATGGAGAGTGTGAGGGATTTTTTTATTTATTTTTTAGTAGCAAAAACTGTACCGCAGTTTTTGCAGTGCCATTCTTTTTTACCTTTTTTACCAGCAAAACCAGCTAGAGTGCCAACGCCGTTAGCCATAACAGCCCCAGCGGCAGCTTTACCAATTGAGAAGCCTTTTCTTTGCTGTACCATAAATTCAACATCCGTGCTTTTGCAATGTGGACATTTTACAGCTCTAGCTGTTGTTTTCTTGTATTCGTTTCTTGTTTGTTGAAGTTCTTCAACAGCTTTAGCTTGTTCTTTTTTTAATTGTTCTTTCTGTTCTTTAGTAAGAGGATGCTTCATTTCCCAAAAAAGTCGCGCAAAAAACAGAACAATTCCGACGGCTGATAAGAGCCAAAGAGGAGGGAAAATAAAACCAAAAATAAAGCCACCAAAAGCACAAGCAAATGCTGTTTCAAGCTTCAAGTAAGCAGGTACATTTCTAACGTCGTCCATTTTAATTCTCCTATCCAGCTTTTTACGTGGTTCAGTATTTGCACGTAATTTTAAATAACACTTTGCTGAATTTTCCTAAATTCGTCTTGTATCATCGCTTCGCCCCAAGTCGTAGAAATATCATACTGTGTAGCAAAGCGAACCCAATTAAAATCGTAAATATCGGTCGTTTTCAAATAATCAACTAATAACTCATGAATCATAAATCTATCAGCTTGATTTTCATATTGTAAAAGTAGTCTCTTGTAATGTTTGGGGTCATGGTCGATATGCCCAAGTTCGTGTAAGATGACTTTTTCACGCTCTTGTTTAGACAATGATTCGTTAACGCATATTCGTCTTAGGTCTGGATAGTAAAACCCAGACCTTTCCCACATGCCTGCAGGAAAAACGAATAACGATATTTTATATTCTTTTAAAAGCTCATCAATCTTCATCTCCCATCACCTCAATCGAAAGTCTAATAATTTGTTCTATTTTTTCAACGTCATCATCAGATAGTGGCTTTCCGTCAAACATCACGACTTTTTCACGCAAATTTGAAAGGTCGATTGATTCTTTTTTGACATCAGTTGATTCATTAGTATCATATCCCATTAACCAAGCTTCTGATACGCCTAGTGTTTTAGATAGAAGAACTAATTTATCTTGGTCTGGAATAGATTTCCCGCTAACATATTGAGAGAGGGCGCTTTTACCAAGTTTTATTCCTAATTCTTTTTGGAATTTTTCCGACTGTTTAAGAATATCAACTTGCCTCAAATTCCGTTCATTCATTATTTGAGCCAATCTTTGAGCTGTATTTTCTTTCATAATTATATCACCTTTCATGAGTATATTATATAGGATATTTTCAAAAAGTTCAAGATAAAAGTAAAAAAAGTTCAAAAAAATGAACAAAAAGTCTTGACTTTATTTTTTGAGGTGCTATAATAAAATCATAAAGTTCAAGGTGTTGAACGAAAAGAAAGGAGTATCTATGATTTATAAATATGATTATTCCAAATTAAATGGAAAAATTGTTGAAGTTTTTGGCACAAAGAAAAAGTTCGCACAAAGCATGAACTTGTCTGAAAAGTCAATATCTGCCAAAACTAACAACAAGCGTGGTTGGCAACAGCCAGAAATTTCAAAAGCTTGTGAATTATTACAGATTCCAAGTGATGAAATCAATTCATATTTTTTTAAATATAAAGTTCAAGATGTTGAACAATTTTAAAAAGGAGCAAACATGAAAAAACTAAAAAAACTCAAAGAATTCTTTGAGTGGAATTTAGACGGATACGATGTTGCACTGGCAATTATCGGAAGTCTTATAGGGGTGTTTCTAGGAACGTTGATTTTTTGGATTTTATTTAAAAAATAAAAAAATTAACAATTAGTGTGATAACAGTCGTTGCGAAAGCAACAGCTAGCGGAAACCAAAACGAAGTCAACCAAACAAACTTATTGTGTTCTTTGTAAGCTTGATAAAAATAAATCCCCTCGTCGGTAACGCCGATGTCGTGACCAATGTCTTGAACCACTAATTTGTGGTGAATTAATTCGCCGAGCGGTTCGCCTTGTTCATCTATCAGTTTTTCATACTGTTCAGGCTTAATGCGAGGAGATTCTTGGGATTTTCGAATATCAAGCAATGATTTTAATAATTTTCTAGCTTTTCGTGAAATGATAATCATACAGCACCTCATTAGTTTTTATTACATTATATCACATTTAGAAAGGACATAGTTATGAACGAAATTTTAGAACGCATAGCAAAAAGCCTTGAGTCTATTGATGCAGAACTCAAGGCAAGAAATGCAGATCGAAAGAAACTACTTGAAGAAGCTGAACAAATTGAAAAAAAGGTTATAGAAATTCAAGCAGACCCTTTTGGTCTCGAAAACTTAAAAGCTGCAGCATTAGCTGATAAATCTAAGAAAAAGGAATAGCTGCTTTGACTTTGGCTGCAAAATCAAGAACACTTTCGATTCTTTCTTTGAGAGTTGGTTCTTTAAATTCGAGTTCAAGCGCAGCGATAGCTTCAGTTGTTAAATGGATAAAGAAGAGTGTGTTATCACCAGACATAGCACTAATACATTTGTGGCGTTGAAGCTCAAAACATGTATCAAGAACATCTTCTTTAGACCATTCAGGCATGATATTTTCTTTGATGAAATCGATATTTTGAAAATCTCTAGCCTCTCTTTTAGAAATGTTATCTTTTCTTCTATTAAGATACTGTGCATACATTGAACTCAAAAGATATTTTGCATCATTAGTTAACTCATTCATATAATCACCTCCTTTCGAGATGATTATACCAAAAAAAGCCACTGAGAAATCAGTGACTTACAAAAAATAACTTATTTATATTATAGCAAAAAAGAGGCAAAAAATGAATGATATTGCTGAATTAATCGAAGTTAAGATTGACGCAGTAGTAACGTCGGTTTTAGCAAACAAACTTGATTTCTTGGATAAAGATAATCAATTTAGCCCGCTGATGACGCAAAGCGAAGCGAGGAAGTGGCTTGGTATCGGCGATGACACGTTGAAATATTACATTTTAAAAGGAATGCCTGTCATCAAAAAGAACGACAAGATTTATCGAATTCCAAGAGATGCAGTAAAGGAATGGATTAAGAACGAATGGAGAAATATTTAACATGGACTTATTTATTATCTGCTTTAGTTTAGCAGCACTGCTATACGTGCTAACGTTGCCGTTTATCGGTAAACGAGGACGCAAGGAAGAAGAACCAAAGCGTGTATATCCAGAACATTTTCCACACGAAGAGAGTCAAATCTCATACAATCGCATGCATGGTTTACCAGATGACGCGATTTAAGGAGAACGACAATGACTAGATTGAAAGAATTACGACAAGCAAAAAAGCTAACTCAACAAGAGTTAATAAGAATACTTAATGATAATTTAAAAACAAGTATATCATTAAGAACCTTACAAAATTGGGAAGTCGGGAAAACTCCAGTAAAAACCTTACCAGCTAAAGTTTTAGCTGATTACTTTGACGTCAGCGTTGAATATATCTTAGGATATGATGAATTTAACTTTGTGAAACAAAATAAAAGTAGAAGCTCTGGATAATGTCATTAAAAGTCTGGAAACAGCGCATATTTCGCTGTTATGTAAACGACGAGAAACTAAATCATTTATAGCAGGTTTGGAAGCCGCTTTAATGATTGTTAAAACAACAAAAGAGCTTTTAGAGGAGGAAGAAGATTAATGCAGTATATCTTTCAAAAATACCACATCAAATTATACGGCTGTTAGTAATGAGTTTCTAGATGATAACGAGCTTTCTTTCAAAGCTAAAGGAATACTGATGGTCATTTTAAGAAATAAAGAAAATTGGCGGGTGTATCCAGAAGAAATAGCTAAGCGGTCAAAAGACAAGGTTTCAGCTGTTAGGACAGGCATCAAAGAACTTGAAGAGCATCATTACATCAGAACTTATAAAAGAATAGTCAGACGTTCAGAAGGATTGCAAAGATATAGATTTTGCGCCGATAGGAAAATCAGTGATGAAATGTTTAAACAGCTCAAAGAACAACTTGATAAAGAATTATCTGACTAACTTTAGAAAATCTAACTTTAGAAAATCTAACTTTAGAAAATCTAACTTTAGAATTTCGATACCTAATAAATACTAACAATAAATAATTACTAATATTAAATAAATACTAATTATAAATAAACATCAGCATAAGCAGAGGTGAAAAATTGAGTAAAAAAGAACTTTTTGAAATCTTTCAACAATGTTTTGGAAGATTGCTGACACCATTTGAAATCGAGGACATCAATAAATGGATTGATGAAGATGATATGCCAGTTGAAGTTGTAAATGCTGCTTTGAAAGAAGCAGTAACAAACAATAAAATCAGCTGGAAATATGTTAACAAGATTTTGATTGATTGGCACAAAGCAGGAGATAACACCCTTGAAAAAGTTGAAAAAAGATTGTCTGACTTTGAAGCCAGAAAGAAAAAGCAACAACAGTTTTTTGGCAATTATCGCAAACCTAGAGAACGGTTTTCAGAAGCTGAAAAAATAGCTTTGAAAGAACCAGACCCAGATTTTGGATTTTAGAGGTGTTTTATGGAATTGATGTCTTTTGATTACATGATAGCAAATAAGATTTTGCTAGATACTGGAGATGTCTGTACGATTCACAATAAGCCATATTATAGACGTATGACACGGGATAGCGAATACAACAGCGTTGCTATGTGTCTTGATTGCCAGAAAGACGAATTAGAACGATTGAAACAGTCTAGTGCTGAACAGCAGACAGTTAACGGAATGCTAGCTAAAACGTGGAGTATGTTTGAGTCTGTGAGCATTATTCCGAATGATTTAAAAAATGCGACAATGAAGAATTTTGAAGAACATAATTTCGAAGATCAAAAAGCGCACGCATTTGCTCAAAGAGCGGTTCGATATTACGGAAAAGGCGGAGAAGGAAATACATTCTTGCAAGGCCGTCCAGGCGTAGGAAAGAGCCATTTATCAATTGCAATAGCAAAACAGCTGAACGACACATTTAAAATTTACAATGAACCAAAAAGTGTTATCTTTATGCCGGTCGCAAGATTGATCCAGCGCGTGCAAGCTAGTTTTAATGGTGGCGGACGATTTACAGAAGAATTCGCTACAAAACTGTTAACAAACTGCGATTATCTTATTCTAGATGATTTAGGCAAAGAAAGTACGACAGAAAACAATATGAAACAAGCTAACGATTGGACTTATCGTTTCCTATTCAACATTTTAGACAGTCGCAGCAAAACTATTGTAAATACCAATTTTACTAGAAAAGAATTAATCCAGATTTACGACAATGCATTTGTTGATCGTTTAACAAAAGGTATGCGAGGAGACAAAGACCGTGTTTTTAAATTTTCGGAAGGAGCTGAAAGCAAACGATGAATGAATTGGAAATTAATATTTTGAATTACATTAAGAATCACGGCAGTTTTGAGCGACCAGTACCACTGAAATTGCTGAAAGCTGAATTTGACATCAGCGAGCGAGGCGTTAAAGAGGTTGTAGAGCGCTTGAGATGCGAATTCAAACAACCAATCATTGCAAGTCGTAGAACGAGGCGAGGCGGCTATTATTTGCCGAAAAATGACATTGAACGCAACGCAGGTCTATTACCATACAAAGAACAGATTTTAACATCGCAGAAAACAGTGACAGCTATTACATCGGTTGACCTTTCGGAATACTGGAAAGGCTGGCAAGTATGAACGAGCTACTCATTCAGCAGTTTGAACAAAATTATTACAGCTATTCGAACGAAGTAAGAGCTATGTTATTAAAACTTAGCGAAGAAGAATTAATCAACAAGTTAGCACGAGACAGCAAGATGTCTCAAATGAAAATGATTGTATTTTGAGGTGAAGAAATGAAATATAAAAAAGGTGATGACATTTATTTAAAAGGGCAAATTGTAGGCGTAAGTCCTTGTAGTGAAGTTTCTTATCCTTACGAGGTGCTGATGGCAGATGAATTTATCGACGTAAAAGAAAAAGACATTGTTTCTGTTAACGAGCCAGAAAAAGCAATATTAAACGAAGAGGAAGCAGAATGGCTTGAGAGACTTAAAAAATGTTCAGGACATTCTAAAATCTGTGACACTCTGTATTACGTTGCAAGAGCTGGCTTCGGATGTGGTTTCTCTTTCCGTAGCGAAGACGAAAAAATAGAGCTTGATACATTAAAGTTGACACTTAACGAATTTAAAAACTTGAAAGAGCGCCTTGTTAAAGCATTAATTTACGGCTACGAAGTCAAGAAAGAGAAGCTGTATACAGCACGGTTGAAAGTGAGTGGTGAGTATTTAAATTCTGAAAAAGCGAATAAGAAATATATGATGGGTAGTACTAATAAAAATTATGTAAAAGAACTTAAGAGCTACTGTTATACACAAACAGAACTTGAAGGCTTAGGGTTGTGGGATAATCCAGCGTTTGAAATTAAAGAGGTGGAATAATGAAGAAATATTATGTATCTGGAAGATTTGACGGTGTCGATATTGGAATGGAAGTTGAAGCACCAAATCAATATATGGCTGCTTACACTTTCATTGACGAAGTATCATCGAAAGTTCAGGATACAATGTCAAGTATTTTTGTTTCAGGAGTTGAAGAGGTGAAACTATGAAAGATGAAAATTTAGAGTATCTATCAACTAAAATTAGACGTTCACAAGACAGATATGTTCATAGCCAGATTGATTTGTTCGACAGAATTTTGGCGCAAGTTGAAAAGCAGTACAGGATTGCTATGAGCGCAACTATGTGTAATGAAATTGCGATTGCGATTTATCAAGGTTATATCTTGTCAGACATTGAAGATGCGATTAGAAACGGACAATTTGAATGATAATTTTAGAAGATGATTTTGAGCAGTCATATTACGACAGAACAAGCGACTATCTAAATCTTGCTATCGAGTGCGGCGAAATTATCAATCAATATCAAGACGAGATAGTGAGTTTAAAACAAGAAAATAAACGCTTGAAGCGTGAAATCTGGAATTTAAAGAGAACGAAAGGAAGATGTTAAATGCGATTATTCATTGATAAAGATATGAACTTAGTTGCTAAATTCGGTGAATATACAAGCGCTGAATATTTTCATCAAAAACTTGGATATATTCAATTGCCAAAATACAAAGAAGATGAATTGATTGAGATTAAATGGCAAAGATTTAGTATAGAACTAATTAACAAGATTGAAATTTCAATCAAAGAAATTCTTGCAAACGAACAAAAACAATTTGAATTAGACAACGTTAAAGTGCTGATTGATGAGAAACAGAGACAACTTCAAGAAGAACGTAAACAACGACGTCAAAGTTACGACGTTGAAGAAAAATTATGCGACATTATGTTAGAAAGAAGTGTGAAGTAATATGCAATCTTTTGAGCAATTACAAAAGAAAATGCAAGTTCCGAAAAACCAAAAAGGCAGCGTGAGTTATTCTTTTCGAACCGCTGAAGAAATCGACACGCATTTTAAGAAAGTTTCTGAAGGCTGGACACTTGTATTTGATGATAGTATCGCAATTTTTGGTGATAGGCTGTTCTATATCGCAAAAGCAATCGTAGAGCGAGAAGAAGATGGCAAGAAATACAGCAGTCAAGGAATAGCTGAATTAAACGAAGTACCTGTAATTACAACGAAGGCAGGTAAAACGATTCAACAAATGCAAGCACCGCAATGGACAGGAGCTGTTGGTTCATACGCAAGGAAATACGCTTTGCAAGGTCTGTTTGCTATGGGTGAAGAAGATGTTGATAAGTATCAAAAAATTACAGAAGATGAGTTCAATAAGCTTATGAGTAATATTGAAGCTAAAAGCACTAGTGACGAACAAACGCAGCAAGCAATTAGTTATATCTGCTCTCAAATGGGTGTGTACGACATTACAGACTTGTTAATGATTCATCTTCCGTCAGTAAACAACATCGTGAATCAATTAGGTAAAAAGAAAGCAGGAAATTAATGAATAATGTAAATTTAATCGGTCGCTTAACTAAAGCGCCAGAACTAAAACAGACAGCGAGTAACACAAGCGTATTAACAGGAACGCTTGCAGTGAATCGCACATTCAAAAATCAAAATGGCGAACGCGAAGCAGATTTTATTAATATTGTTGCTTGGCGACAAACTGCAGAGATTATCGCACAGTATTGCGGTAAAGGTTCGCAAATCGGTGTGACTGGTCGTATTCAGACGCGTAACTATGAAAATCAACAAGGACAGCGTGTGTATGTAACTGAAGTAGTAGCTGAACATGTCGACTTGTTAGATAGCAAGAACGACAACCAGCAAGGACAATCAAACGGATATAATCAACAACCACAGCAAAACGGCTATATGCAGCAGGGAAATTCATTTGGTAATTCAAATACAATGGATATCTTAGATGACGACCTACCATTCTAAGGAGTTTAAAAATGAAAGAAGAACTTATCAAACTGACGCAAGAAGATTTTGAGGGTTATGCTAAACATAAAATTTCAGAGCATCTTGAAATTAAATCGTATGAAGTTTATATGGTTTGGTTTAATTACACGCTTAGCAATATGAAAGGGTTGTTTAGCTTTGACAGTAAGAAAGCTTATCCGATGAGCAATCCAAGCTCAAAATTGCCTGATTATGTGGAAGTAACTTATAACAGCAAAACACACGAGCTTTATTTTGATTGGTACACCAAAGAACGTCAAGAAGTGGTCGACGTTAGTCGGGAATTAGGAAAGTAGGAAGAAAGATGTTTCTAATACCATTTGAACCCAAACCACAATCAAGACCACGAGCCACAATCAGAGGACGACATGCAGCAGTGTATGAAGACCCAAAAATGATGAAGTGGCGAAAGCAGGTCACGGATTACATTAAAGAAAATTATGATGGGCGTTATTTTGACGGTGCTGTTTGTGTAAAAGTAACGTTTTACATGAGAGCACCACAGAACGTCTCTAAAAAGCCGTCAGAGCGTGCAAAAGATAAAGCTAAGCAATTATATTCAAAATACATTTCAGGGCGTTTAGAACACGTTAAAAAGCCAGATTTGGATAACTTAATCAAGTCATTGTTTGACAGCATTTCAAAATCTGAAATCGTTTGGTCTGATGATAATATCGTTTGTGATTTGCAAGCTAGAAAATTTTATAGTCCAAATCCACGTATCGAAATAGAAATCGAGGAAATCGAATGAGCAGAGCAGGAAATCGCAATAGAGCTAAATTTACAGTGACGTTTGTTGAAACGAAAACTGGCACACCACTTGACGTTTGTCGAAATTTTAGAAATTGGACGATTAAAAATGGTCTAAAAAGCTATGTTGAAATTGCTGAAATGCTAGACATTACACCAAACGAAGTCAAGAAATATCTTGATTTGGCTAAAATGCCAGAGTATGACAGCACAGTTTTAAAACGAATGAAAGAGGTAATGTATGACAAATATTGCTAAGGGTATTTATAGATTTACCGATTTAAAAACAGGTGGAGTATTCGAGGGTACACGAGATGAATACGCTAAATACTTGAAAATCAAAGAAAGAACGCTAAATTCTCGTATTCAGCGAGGTTGTGTCACCAGGGAAAAAATCGGTGAAATTAAAATCAAACAGAAGAAAAGAATTCAGCGCTACACTAATTTTGAAACTAAGCAAGTGTTTGAGGGTTCACGTAAAGAAGCGTGTGAATTCTTTGGAATCAAAGATTGGAAGCTAGCGAGAATGTTAAAAGACGGTTCGATAGTTAGTGCGTTTATAGTTGATAATGAAATTTGCGAAGACATATTCGAAATGCCAGCGCCAAAATCTAAAGAAGAAAAAATTAGACGTGAGTTATATCGCAGAGAATGCCTTTTAAAGGCTCTATGCGTAAGCTAGATAAATTATATTCGAAGCAAATTAAAACGTCATAGAGATGACGAGAGAGGGGTTAAAATCGATGCTAGGAATTAAGTTAGTAGATGTTGATACGTCACAAGCGCAAGAAGAACAAACGGGAACATGTGAATTATGTTTTGGCTCAATGTGGTGTGATAATCCAGTTTTAACTTTTGAAAATCCATATGGAGATTGTGTGAAAATTGATGGTTACTTTTGGAGTTGGGGTGATTATTTTGAACTCGAGATTGACAACTATTTAAATTTCTCTGATTGGCTTTCGAAACACGATGTGAATTGGAATATGTTAACAGACGATGAAGAAAACTATGGATATTTAGCAGATTTAGTTTGCAGGTATGGAGAGGAAAATGAAAATGATTAGCATTTATTTAGTAATTTTAGCTTGGCTGACATTTCCAATGTTTGTGATTTACGACAAGAAGAAACGAGTAAGATTTGTGGCGTGTGGTCTGCTTTACTATCTTATTGATACAATTAAAGCTTATTTTAAGCAGAGAGAGGACAACGAATGACGATTGAAAAGAAGATGTGTGAGCCGATTAATATTATTGAAATTACTAGTCTATGTGAGAAAGTCAAAGAGTACATAGAACTAAAGAGCTTCATTGACGCTTGTTATTACGACAGTGAAATTGCATTAATTGTCGAGGATATTCAAGGGAATGATATCGATATTTGTGTTAGGTATACACAAGCTGAAGGTATCGTCAAGGTTCTTGAAGAGAGAATGGAAATTATTGAAAACAGCTTAAATATCATGGGTTACACAATGCAAGATGTGCCTAAAGAGTTTAAGTATCATGTGAATATTTTGAAAGGTGAAGATGATGAATAAACAAGAAGCGATTGAAAAAATTGAAAAAGGAAAAAGCAATTTTAATGCGTGGGAAGACTTAGTTCGCAATCGTGCTTTAGATGATGCATTAGATATTGTCAAACAACTAGACGAGCCAGAAAAACCTGTAGTGCCAAAGTTTGTTGCGGAGTGGATAGAAGATCAGAAAGAATCTTTTTCGGATGCGTCCGCAATCCATATGTATGATAATCTAACCTTAGATAACAGTAATGGTTATTATCACGAGGTGTGGCTTTGGGTTATTGCTCACCACCATGATTTTATTAAGGCTTGGCATGACGGTTACACAGTCGAAAAAGAAAAACTGTATACAGTTAAATTCTCAAACGAAGATTTTGGCAAAACATATATCGGGATAATAAAAACTGCTAACAAGATTGGTATTAGTACTGTTCCGATAAATGATGAATGCTCTAAATGCTATTTTACTAAAAGTGAACTTGAAGAATTTAAATTTTGGAATAACCCAGCTTTTGAAATAAAAGAGGTGACAGAATGAATAAACAAGAAGTGATTGAGAAGATTGAAGCGTGTAAAAGTCCTTTTATTTCCGAAGACGACACAATTTTTAATTATGGTTTAGACAAGGCGCTGAGTATCATTAAACAACTTGCCGAACCAAAAAAGCCAGTAGTACCACAATTTGTGGCGGAGTATATTGAATATTGTAAGCATGAGAAATTTTATGCTCTACATGGTGCTTATGCCAATATGGACGACAGACTGCAATGTTGGCGTTTTAAGGGTAATAATAGCGAATTATTCGCCAAAGCTTGGCTTTACGGCTATGAAGTTGATAAAGAAAAGCGGTATACAGTTGAGATTCCGAATCCTCATGGATTGGGTCATACTGTACTTGTTAAAGATATGTACAGAAATACATTTATCACTCATACCATGAATTCCGATTGGCGAAAAAGTAAAGTTAATCAGCTGACTGAAGCAGAAATCAAGAAGGATTTTGAGTGGGCGTGGCGGTTTGCGAAAGACGTGAAAGAATGACTGTTAGAGAACTAATTGAGAAGTTGCAAGAATTCGATGAGTGGAACGAGGTCGGATTAAGATTAGAAAATGTCTGTGTGTTGGACGTATTAGCAGAAGCTGATAAAAACGGATGTACTTTTTTCATTAACGATAGCGAGATTGAAGTGGATAAGGTAGCTCCAGGTGTGATAGTAATTACAGCAGAAGGGATTTAAAATGACAATACCAAAATTTAGAGCGTGGCTTAAAGATGAACAACGGATGATTGAATCATACGACACCCTTGCTATTGATTACGAGAATGAAGAAATAGTCACGCAAAAAATCTATTTTGAACGTGGATTGGCGATCGAAAGGGATATATATAGCCACGAAAACTTCTTTTATGTTGAACGGTGAGCAACTCGTTATGGTATTCGCACAGGTTCGAATCCTGTGACGGGTATAACCCAGAATAAAATAAAATGGAATAGAGGTGTTAACACACTTCTTCTCACGCAAATTAGTATATAGCTTAGTTAGTCTACTGGGTGGCTAGCTAGCAACAGACTGAAATATTTAGAAACGAGGTATTCCTTAAAATCTTTCTGTAAAACATTCTAAAGCAGTTTATCAGTCGACTGTGATTATGCAAGGCGTTACTTTCCTTATGAAATTCAATGCTTGGGTCGTGCGCCTGCCCAAAAAGAAAAAAGCCCTGCTTGCGCAAGCTCTTCTTTAATATGAATTCTTCATTAATATTATATCATATTCAAGGAGTAGCAAGATGAAAACATATGAGCGATTGCGAAAAATCAAAGCGCTTGACAGATATATTGAAAGTCAAATGAATCAATTAGAGAAACTAAAATCTCAAGCTCTTAAAATTAATGCTAGTCCTTTGCAGGCTGACAAAGTTCAAAATGGAAGTCGTAAGAAGAAAGATGACTTATATGTTGAATTAATGGCAACACAAGAAGATGTTGAAGAATACACTGCTAAAGCATTAAGAGAGAAGCGAGAGTTTAGAAAACAGATTGCAGAAGTCGAAGATAGCAATGCTAGAACCCTCTTACAAATGGTTTATATTGAGCAGTTGCCTATCAATGAAATATGTGAGCGATTTGACGGAATAAGTGAACCAACTTACTATGTTTGGTTGCGCAAAGCGGAAAAGCTTTTAGAGGATTGAAATAGTCAATCCTCTTTTTTTGTGTAACGGTACCAATAACTATTTGAGATGGGGTGTTTTGAAAACACGTCACGGGTGTGGATGGTAAGGCGGTATTGGATTTTATAGTAAATTATAGTAATTAACAGTACCAAACAATGATATACAGTAATCAATAACGCATTATAAGCGTGAGGTGCTATCATAGTATTATCGAATGATAAGGATAAGGCAGTAGCAAATAGCTATTGCCTTTTATTTATGCAAAGAAAGGAGTGATAAGGTTGGCAATGGTTCGAAGGTGTAAATATACAGGATGTCACGCGCTGGTAGAAAGACCTGCATATTATTGTGACAAGCACAAGCAATATGAGGCTGAGTATGCTAAGCAGCGTGAGAAATATAGTCGAACTTACTATAATAAACGAGTTCGCAACAGAGATGAAGATAATAAAGAACGTTATCAGTTCTATAGATCGGTAACTTGGTCATCATTGAGAAGGCAAGCACTTGAGAGAGATAACTACTGCTGTCAGTACTGTCTGGCTAATGGCATTGTACGTCCTAACTCGAGGATTGGCGACCACATAACGCCTGCTGAGATAGCTCCAGAAATACGCACGGAGCTAAACAACATCGCGACGGTTTGTAGAGACTGCGACAATGTTAAGAGAACGTTGGAACAAGAGATCTACGGGACTGGCCAAGGAAACACGCATAAGAACGTCAATTTAAAGCTCTCAGTGAGCCAATGGGCTGGATTGATAGCCCGCAAAAAGAAAGACGTCCGAGAAGGCCTCTAAAACGCCCTGTATCGAGTTTTAACATTCGGGAATATAAATTATATTCGAGATGTTTTAAAATGACCCCCGCCCCCTATTTTGGGACAAGGAGAGCCACCACAAGGTGTTCGCTTGCACCGCAGACCAATTTTTCAGATTTTAAAGGGGTGTCATAAAGAGTTTTGAAAGGAGAAATGATGAGTGGTTAAAAATCCATATTATCAGCAGAACAATGGGCTTTTACCCAGCGACCCGCCAAACCACTTGGGGACAGTGTCAAGGGAAGTTTGGCGCAAAATCGTTCCGTTTTTAGAAAGCACAAATAAGGTTCAACGCATTGATACATTTTTGGTCGAAACTTACTGCACAAATTATGAAATCTACAAAATAGCGTACGAGGATATTAAACAAAATGGGATTCAACAGGAAATGAAAAAGCCAATTCAAGCTCAAGGGTCTGGTGAGATTCTCGGTGAGCAGTCGCTTGGTTTTAAAAAGAATCCAGCAGTTGCCACAATGAAAGACGCCGTGGACACTTTGAATAAAATAGGTGTACAGCTTGGTTTGACACCAAAAGGACGTCAAGAATTGATGGAAATTGCGAGTGAACAGGCGGATAACCGCGAAGTTAAAGATAAGATGAAAGAATTCTTTGGATAGAAAGAGGTGAGGAAATATAGTCAACATTGATTTAACAAAAACAAAAGATGTAGTCGGTGCTTATCAAAGTATCGATTTTTCTTTTATTCGCAGAAAATATACAGACGTAGGAACAGAATATTGTTTTGATGTGTTGGACGAAAAAATAGTGGCTGGATACAATATCAAATTAGCTTGTTTCCGTCACCTTCGAGACCTTCAAAGACAAGGTCAAGAGGATTTTCCTTACACGTACTCAGTAGATGCATTCAACCGCTTTTTGAAATTCTTATCATTAGTGCCAAATGTTGACGACCTGAGCAAGAAGCTAGAGCCGATGGACTGGCAGTTATTTATCTTCAGTCAAATCTTCGCATGGTTTGATTTAGATGGTTTGCCACGTTTTGTTAACATCATTCTTTCAATGGCTCGTGCGCAAGGTAAGACCATGATAGCTGGCATCAGTCTTAACTATTCGTTCTTAATTGAAACAATCGGACTTAGTAACCAAGACTTTTTGGTCAGTTCGTTAAACTTCGAACAAACGATGAAACTCTACACATATGTTAAAAGTATGATGTCAAGAATCATCGAGAATGAACCGTTCAAGTCGTTAGCAGTCGAAACTGGTTTGCAATTGTATACACGAGAAATTAAAGCAACGGTTGATAGCAACAGCATTCAAACAATTTCTTTTGAATCTGGGAAATTTGACTCGAAACACTTCAAGCTGGCCGTAGCCGATGAGGTCGGCGAACTTAAGAGTGATGAAGGTATTTCAAAAATCACATCTGGTCAGGTTAACACTGAAGGCTCTCGCTTTATCGAGATTTCAACGTCTTATCAGACACCAGATGTGCCATTCCATCAAGAACAAAAGAAATTGATTGAAATCATGGAACGTGATTTTGATAGGTCTGGAGATGACCAACTTTGCTTGATTTGGTCACAAGATAATCTAGAAGAAACGTTTCAACCAGAAACGTGGGCTAAAAGCAATCCGCTGCTGAACCACCCAGACTTGAAAGATAGTCTTATGAAAGGTTTGCTTTCTGAGCGTGATAAAAAAATGCTTATGGGTAAGCTTGCTGATTTTCAAGTTAAAAATATGAATTGTTGGTTGCTTGCTGACAGCAACAGCTTTCTTGACTTAAAAGATATAGAAAATGCGGTTATCCCTGAATTTGATATACGCGGCAAACGTGTTTATGTTGGTCTTGATGCGTCAATGTTTAGCGATAATACGGCGATTGGTTTTGTCTACCCGTATTTGGGGGAAGATGGTAGCCAAAAATGGCACGTAGAACAGCATAGTTTTATTCCTTGGCAGCAAGCTGGTTCGCTTGAGGCAAAAATGGAACAAGACGGTGTTAACTATCGAGACTTGGAAGCCAAGGGCTTTTGTACGATTACAAGCCATCCACAAGGCCTTATCAACCCAGAGGAGGTTTACCGCTGGTTCTTAGATTATGTCGAAGACAACGCACTTGACGTTGTCTTTTTTGGTTATGACGCAATGGGCGTGTCTAAGATTATTAAGGCGTTAGAGGCTAATACAAGTTTCCCTTTGATGCCAATCAGACAACGGACAAGTGAGTTAAAAGACCCTACCAAGTTCCTACAGACGCTATTTATCGAAGGCAATATAACACGCCTTGATGATGAAATCATGCGTAAAGCCTTGATAAATGCCGTTATCAAAGAGGATAACATCGGTATCCAAGTAGATAAGATGAAATCGACTTACAAAATCGACGTGGTAGATGCGCTTATTGATGGCTTTTATGACGGTATGTATGCGTTTGAAGACTATGCAATCACAAACAACCCTACATGGAAAGTAGAGCACATGTCGCAAGAGGCTGTTTTGGATTGGTTAAAAAACCCAGAAAGCGGGCTATTGGACGAGTATTAGAGGTGAAAATAACAATGATTTTAAAGTTTTTTAAAGCAATTTGGGCTGTTTTTGATGTGATTATGTTCGTTTTAGCAGCAATTTCAGCTAATTTAACAACTTATTATCAGCAACACATTGCATTTGGTATTAGTATGACAATCACATTCTTTCTAGCTGGTTTAATCAGCGAATTAATTTCTAGTAAAGGAGAAAAATGATGGTATCAGCAATTTTAAATGCAGCACTAATAATGATGGGCGTATTTGTGTTCTTAGTATTTCTTGTTCTCAGTTTTTTCGCATTATTGCCTATTTTGGCTTTTATCTTTTGCGTAATCGCAGAACTTTATAAGTGGATTAAGTCAAAATTTGATTAAGCAGTGAGCTTTAGAAAGGAGGTGAGAATATTTGCCGATTTTTAATTTTATGAATCAGTCAACTGAGAGTCCACCTGCTACACAATTCTTTGGTGATGATGATTATAACTTTCTGAAAGCTAATTTAACTGGCAATGAATGGGTGTCTGCTAAGTCAGCTCTGAAGAATTCGGATTTATTTTCAATCATCAATCAGCTTTCGAATGATTTGGCTACAGTTCGACTCACTGCTAACAAACGTATGCAAGGGATTATCGATAACCCAACGAATAATTCAAACTGTTTTGGTTTTTATCAATCTATTTTTGCTCAAATGCTACTGGGTGGTGAAGCATTCGCTTATCGATGGAGAAACGTTAACGGGAAAGACGTCAAATGGGAATTCTTGAGACCTTCTCAGGTCAGCGTGAATACGATGGATTATGAAAATGGTCTCTATTATAACGTCACGTTTGACGACCCAAAAATCGGAGCTAAGCTGAATATCCCGCAAAACGACGTCTTGCATTTTCGTCTGCTTTCTGTCGATGGTGGCAAAACCAGCGTCAGTCCACTTATGGCACTAACCAGAGAGTTGAACATCCAGAAAGCCAGCGATAATCTAACGCTTAATTCACTCAAGAACGCATTGAATGCAAACGGTATTCTGAAAATTAAAGGCGGCGGCCTTTTGGACTTTAAGACCAAACAATCTCGCTCACGTCAAGCTATGAAACAAATGCAAGGCGGCCCTTTGGTTTTGGACGACTTAGAAGAATTTAAACCACTTGAAATTAAATCGAACGTGGCTCAACTGCTTAGTCAAGCTGATTGGACGACAGGCCAATTCGCTAAAGTCTATGGCATCCCAGAAAACGTGGTTGGTGGTAAAGGCGACCAACAATCATCACTGGATATGTCAATGAACGTCTATGCTAAAGCGGTCGCAAGATATTTGAGACCCTTTGTTAGCGAACTAAGTAACAAGCTTGGGTGCGACATTGATTCAGACATTTTTCCAGCGGTTGACCCAACCGGTTCAAATTATATCAAGCGTATTAGCGAGTTGGTTAAAACTGGTGTAGTGGCTCAAAATCAAGGCCTGTATATGTTACAACAAGCAGAAATTCTACCTAAAGATTTGCCAATTGGCGAGAACCTGAACAGCAGTAAACAGCCATTGAAAGGGGGTGAGGGAGATGGGAAAGATTGATATTAAGGGCGACATTGTTTCTAATGATGTCGGTGAGTTTTATGAATGGTTTGGAATGTCTAGTACATATCCTAAAAAAATCCAACAAGCTATCTTGAATGACGAAGATAACGAAATCGTTTTAGACATCGCTTCGAACGGCGGTGATGTATTCGCAGCAAGCGAAATCTACACAATGCTTAGAGATAGCCAAAAGAACATCGTTGTTAACATTCAAGGTTTAGCTGCTAGTGCTGCTAGTGTCATTGCGATGGCTGGAAATACTGTTCGAATGTCACCGACAAGTCAACTTATGATTCATAAAGCTTCGGTTTCTACAGTCGGAAACAGTGACGATTTAGAACACGAATCAGAAGTCCTAAACGGTATTGATGAATCAATCGCTATGGCTTACGAGCTTAAAACAGGCATGAAACAGACAGATATTTTACAACTTATGTCAAATGAAACTTGGATGAATGCAAAAGTTGCAGTTGACAAAGGCTTTGCGGACGAAATCATGTTCAATGAATCCGATGATGAGCCAATCTTTGAAAATGCCGTTCATGCTTTGCCAAGCAAAGCAGCAATCAACAAATTCAAGAATTTGATTGCTAAAGAAAAATTGAATAAACAATCAAGTCAGCCTACTAACTCTGTACGAGAACGTAAGCTGGCTATTTTACTGGACAAAAAAGGAGAAAATTAATGGACATTAATACACTTAATAACCTATGGGTCGAAGCAGGTCACAACGTAGAAGACCTTAACGAACAAATTAACAACGCTTTGAACGACGATAATTTTTCAGCAGAAGCTTTTGCTGACTTGAAAGACAAACGAGATAACGCAAAAGTTCGTCGTGATGCTTTGAAAGAACAATTAGTTGAAGCACAAGCAATTGCTGCAATCGAAACACCAAAAGCACCGCTTAACGATGAAGAATTGGAAATCAAAGACCAATTTGTTAACGACTTCAAAAACTTGGTCTACGGAAATTACGCACAAATTAAAAACATGGTTTCATCTGATGAAACAGAAGGTGCTGGCCATGCTGGTTTGACTATTCCAGAAGATGTTCAAACTACTATTCACACTTTGGTTCGTCAATACGATTCATTGCAAGAATATGTTAACGTAGAGCGCGTTTCAACTTCTAAAGGTTCTCGCGTTTACGAAAAATGGTCTGACATTACAGCTCTTTCTGAAATCGATGAAGAAGGCGCGAAAATTGGCGATAACAATGACCCTCAATTGACAACTATTAAATATCTTATTAAACGTTATGCAGGTATTACAACTGTCACTAACTCACTTTTGAAAGACACAGCCGAAAACATCATTGCATGGCTATCAAGCTGGATTGCTAAGAAAGTTGTTGTTACTCGTAACACTAAAATTATTGCAGCAATTGATAAATTGCCAACAAAACCAACATTGGCTAAATGGGATGACATCATCGACCTTGAAGCAAAAGTTGACCCAGCCATCAAACCAACATCAATGTTCTTGACTAACACATCTGGTTTCACAGCACTTAAGAAAGTTAAGAACGCAATGGGTGACTACCTAATGCAACGCGATGTGAAATCACCTACAGGCTATGTTATTGACGGCTATCCTGTCAAAGAAGTTGCTGACCGCTGGTTGCCAAATAAAGCTACAGCGCGCCCACTATACTTCGGCGATTTGAAACAAGCCGTAACTCTTTTTGATCGCGAAAACATGTCATTGCTTGCTACAAATATTGGTGCTGGTGCGTTTGAAACTGACACTACTAAAATCCGCGTAATCGACCGCTTTGACGTGGTCACTGTTGATAGCGAAGCTTTTGTCCCTGCATCATTCACAGCAATCGCAGATCAAACAGCAAACTTCCAAGCAGCAGCTGCAGCAGCAAAAGAATAATAAGGAGTTAAGCAATGAGCGTTACCAAAGAACAAGTGATGTTAGCACTAAACTTAGATGAGAGTGACGACGTTGCGCTTATCCAAGCATACATCACAACAGCTGAAACATATATCAAGAATGCTGTCGGTAACGCTGACGGCTTTTTTGAGCAAGAAAACGTTAAGTCACTCTATGACACAGCGGTGCTTGCATTAGCAAGCTCGTATTACACATACAGAGTGGCTTTAACAGATACTATGACTTATTCTATCGATTTGACTTTAAACAGTGTTATAAGCCAACTACGTGGCTTATACGCTGTTTATGAGGAAGGGGATGCGAATGGTTAAGAAATATTCGGCAGTCGATTTTAGGAACAAAGCTGAATTTGGCGCTTATGAATCAGTACCTAACCAGTTTACTGGCATTAGCGTGCCTAAGTTCGTACCAAAGTTCACATTGCATTACAAACCTCATACACGTACGCTGAATCAGCAATATTTGGCGATTTCAGCAGGCGAAAGTGAATCGAGGGTAATTGTCATAAGACACAATTCAAAGGTGGTAGAGGGGCAAGCAGTGCGTTTAAACGGTACTGTTTACAATATTTCAAAAGTTAGTCCTGACGAAAACTTTGGATTAAACAGATATGACTTTGTGACGTTGAAAAAATCGGAAAAGGTAGGGAAACAAAATGGTTGAGTTAGATCAAGCTTTGGAAGAATGGTTGGAAACAGTTCAAAATGTTGGGAATTTATCGCTTGCGGAACAATCTCGGATAACTAAGGCAGGGGCAGATGTTTTCAAGGATGAGCTGGCTAAAGCCACAAAAGAAAAGCACTACTCGAACCATAAAGACCCCAAATATGGGCACATGGCAGATAGCTTGTCTGTCCAGAAAACTGGCGTAGATGGCACGAAAAACGGCAAAGCAACCGTTGGTTGGAAAAATCGTTTTCATGCTCAAAACGCTAGACGTTTGAACGACGGGACAAAGAAATATAAAGCAGACCACTTTGTAACAAAAGTGCAGAATGACAGCACCGTTCAAAAGAAAGTGCTGTTGGCTGAGAAAGCTGAATATGACAAAATCATTCGAAAGAAAGGAGCTAAGTGATGTTAGCAACATTAGAATTAAAGAACTTAATTGATGGCAAAGGATTTGGTGAAATAAGTGAGACATATGCAAACAACTTGCCAAAAGAAGTTCAAGAAAATACTGATAAGACAATTGTGCTGCTAAGAGAATCTGATGCCTTTCTTGGGATGTTTGGTAATGACAGCTTTTTCGGCAAAACGAATCAAATCGAAGTCCAGATTTTTTATAAACTGGACATTGATTTTGATTTAGACGCATTCGAAACAAAGCTAATGAAATGGCTGGTTTCAGAACATTATAAAATCACAGACATTAGAGAACACAGCATAGATCCAGACACACTGCAGTTGACAGCTGTCTTCTATGTTGAAAACGAAAAACTTATTTAATAAAAAGGAGAATAATATGGCAATTGTCGGTTTAAAAATGGTGACACTAGCACTAGTAGATCCAAAAACACAACAACTCATTAAAGGCACTAACGGACTTTCAGAATCAGGAATTGTTGAAGTTGGCGCTGACATGCTTGGTACTAAGACTGCGAACATTTCAAACTTGGAAGGTTCAGCTACTAAAGTCTCTGGCAACAATGCAGTACAAGACGTTTTAATTGCACCGGGTTCACCAACAGTAGCTCTAGACTTCAACAACCTTGATTTTGAAGTAAAACAAAAAGTTCTAGGTTTCGTTTCAGACACAAAAGGCGGTTACACTTTGAAGGGTGATAAACCACACGTTGCAATGCTGATCGAATCAGAAACACTTGACCGAAAAAACTCAATTTACTTTGGTTTTGCGAATGGAATCATGCAAGAAACTACTCAAAACGTTGCTACTGATACAGATACAGCACAAACACGTCAAGATGATAATATGACTTACAATGCTCTGTCTGCGAAGGCCTTTGGAGGCGAACCATTCAAGAAATACTTCTCAGGCGCATCAGGTTTTGAAAAAACTAACATGCTTAAAGAAGTCTTCGGCGGTTACACAGCAGCAGCTGGTGTTCCAGGAGTAGAACACGACTAATTTTTGTTAGGTTGGATTAAAATCCAGCCTTTTATTTTTAAGTTAAGGAAGGAAAAAAGACATGGAAGTTAAAACAATTAAAATCCCAGAACTGCAAAAGAAAGCATTTAAAGTGCACACAAGCATCCGTAACATGAAACGCATGTTCGCTTATCAGCTGGAGGTGGCTAAAGTGAGCGATGGTCTTGATGAAGACGATGTGGTTGGTCAAATCAGCGCTAGTTTGAAAGGTTTGGATGAAACACTTGCGTTCATTCGTGCGATTTTGAATCTTGATGACGATGCTTATGAAAAATTGCTTGATCTTGACAGTGAACGTGTTCAAAAGATTTCTGAACAAATTACTGGATATATGCTTGGCTTGAATGATGAACAACTAGAGGACGCTAAAGACCCAAAAGAGTAAAATCTGCTGGTGAACAAGTCTTTGAACTTGAAAACAGAATTGAAGATTTAAAACTAATCATCAAGCAAGCGCTCATCAACTTTGGTTGGACGCTTGATGAATGCAATGACACTGATTATTACGAACTGATGTCTATCATGAGTGCAAAAGAAAAAGAAGATAGGGTTGTTGACCCATTGTCTCTTCTTTAATTTTTGAGGAAAGGAGGGAAAATATTGGCAAATAAAATAAACGCTACGATGTCCACTGAGATTTCATTGAATACTTTGGGAGCCAGTAATTCCATCAAGCATTTGACTCAGTTGGTCAGCAGTGCCACAAGTGCTTGGAAAGCACAAGAAGCACAATTAAAGAGCGCTGGTGATAGCCTAGGTGCTGCGAAAGCTAAATATGATGGTTTGAGTGAATCGATCACTCGCCAACAAGCTAAAATCGACAGCTTGAAACGCGAACAGTCTGAGCTCAAAGGGAATACCTCCGAAACAGCTGCGCAATACCTAAAATACCAACAACAAATCGACCAAGCCACAACAAAACTAGCTTCGATGGAAAGCCAACAACAGAAAGCTAAGTCTAGCCTTGATTATTACAAGTCTGGTTTAGCTGGTCTGCAACAGCAATTTAGACAGCAGAACGAAGCTTCTGAAACATATATTAAACGACTTCAAGCCGAAGGCAAAGAGAATGAAGCCAACGCGGAAAAGTCTAAGATTCTAAAAAATTCGGTCGAAAATCTTACTAAGCAGTACAAAACTCAAGAAGATATGCTGCAAAAGATTGCTGCCGAATCTGGTAAAACAAGTAGCGAATATCTCCTACAAAAGAAACGTCTGGATGAAACTGCGACAAGTTTAGCTAATGCTAAAGCGAATGCGAATCGTTTTAACGCTGGCTTAGTTGATTTGCAACAACAGCTCAAACAACAAAACGAAGCTTTTGGAACATACATCAAACGGTTGCAGGCTGAAGGAAGAGAAAGCGAAGTAAATGCAGAAAAATCCAAGCATCTAAAAAGCTCGATTGAAAACCTCACGAATCAATATAAGATTCAAGAGAGCATGCTCGAAAAAGTCGCTGCCGAATCTGGTAAGACGAGCGAGAAATACCTGCTTCAAAAGAAACGCTTGGATGAGACAGCTACAAGTTTAGCGCATGCTAGAAACGAGCAAGAGAAGCTTAATGAAGAGTTCCGAAAAGCTAACCCAACGTTTTTCGACAAAATAAGGGCAAAAGCCAAAGAATCTGCGAACGAAATGCAAGAACTCGCTGAAAAAGCGACGCATACCAATTCCGTTTTAGGTTCTTTCCGTGAAAAGCTCTCGTTTGGTGCCGTTGCCGGTTTAGCACAGACAGCTATTCAAGGCGTCACTAGCGCTTTGAGTGGCATGACTGGCGAAGTGATGAACACTTCTGACGCGATTGAAAAATTCCAGTCAACGATGAACTTCGCTGGCAAGACTAAGGAAGAAACCGAAGAAGCCACTAAGCTTTTCAAGAAATATGCAGACGATACTGTGTATGATTTGAACGACATCACTAACACTGGTGCTCAGTTAGCTGCCAACGGTATCGAAAGTTACAAAGAACTTGCAATTGCTGCAGGTAACTTAAACGCGGTTGCTGGTGGTAATGCAGATACTTTCAAATCGGTTGGTATGGTACTTACGCAAACCGCAGGTGCTGGTAAACTAACCACTGAAAACTGGAATCAAATGGCCGATGCTATTCCTGGTGCATCAGGAAAAATGCAAGAAGCTTTGAAAAACATGAACGCTTACACTGGCGACTTCCGTGATGCTATGGCAGATGGTCAAATCTCAGCAGAAGAATTCTTAAAAGCTATTCAAGACCTAGGTTCGACTGACGCCGCCGAAGAAGCTGCGCGCTCGACTAAAACGTTTGAAGGTGCAATTGGGAACTTGGAAGCCACAGTTACAACTGGCATGACAAATGTTCTTGACGCTTTTGGCAAAGAGAAAGTCACGGGAACTATCACTAAGTTCGGCGACATTGTCGCTAAAGCGTTTGAGAAAGTGGCTGATGGCGTCAAATGGATGAAAGATAACATAAGCGTTATTACCATGGGGCCACTAGGGCGATTTGCTAACGTTGTCAAAATGACTTTTGGGCAAGTAGTTGAGTCTTTCGATAAAGGCAAAGGTGCTATAAAGGATTTTTTGGAAAAACTCGGGACTGTTAATTTAAATTTTAGTGGCGCAGTTTGGCAAGTTATGGCTGACGCTGTTGCTGGTATTTCTAATGGTTTCGAAAGCATTTCAAAAAACATGAAAGACTCTGAGTCGCCAATGAATGCTTTCAAAAGCGGGTTTGAAAAAATCGTTGGCTTGTCGGACAAGTTCTTCATGTATATCTATAATCATACTGGCGATGTTGTTCAAATCGTCTCAAGTGTGACAGAAATTGTAGGTTTGTTCGCCCAAGGCGTGTGGGACACTGTTTCAGACGCGATTAAAGAGATTGGAAAAGGATTCTCTGCAATCTTTAAGAACAGCAAAAAGTCGTTTGACCCAATTTCAAAACTTTCTGGCGCTGTCCAAGAACTCGCCAAACATAGAGCTGCCATTAAGGCTCTTGGTGCAGTGTTTGCAACTTACTTCATTGGTTCAAAAGTAATAGCCGGTTTTAATGCAGCTAGTGCTGCTATTAAAGTCATGGCAGGGAACATTGTAACGAGCTTTAACGCTATTAAAGTGGCAGTGATGACTAACCCGTTTCTTATCGCAGCTGTTGCTATCACAGCTTTGGTCGCTGGATTCGTTGAGCTGTACAAGCATAATAAGAAATTCCGCGACTTTTGCAACGGTATTGCAAAATCGATTAAAGACGGAATTGGCGGCGCTATTAAGTGGCTAAAAGATAAGTTCAAAGACTTATCTAAAGGCTGGAACAATTTCAAGAAGTCGATTTCAAAAGGAACAGACAACGTTGTTAAAAGCATCAAGAACGGTGCTAAGAAAGTCGGCGATTTCTTTGTAAACGTCGGCAAGACTATTAAGAACGTCATGACCACAATCGGCAAAATTCTAATCTTTGCCAACCCGGTAGTTCTTGGCTTCGCTTTAATGTACAAAGAAAACAAGAAGTTCCGTAAGTTCGTCAAAGGGATTGTTAATATTGCTGGTGACCTTAAAAAAGGCCTCACTAAGAAAGTCGATGAGACTAAGAAGAATGTTGGCAAAACGTGGGATAACCTCAAAAAAACGACAGCAAAAACTTGGGACGGTATCAAAGATGACACGCACAAAAGTGTGACTAAGTTGGCCGAAAACGTCAAAGAGAAGCACGATGAAATTCATTCTAAATGGTCTAAGACTTGGAAAAAGTCAAAAGATTACCTTTCAAACAAATGGGATGAAATTAACAAAGACGCTGAAAAGAAATTCGGTGGGAATGTTAAATCTTTGATATTTGATAACTTAGTTGAAATCGGTAACAAATTCAAAGATACTTGGAACGGTATCAAAGATGGCTTTCATGACATGTGGAACAATTTAAAAAATTTGGCGCGTGATGGCATTAATGCCGTCATTGGAATCCCAAATAAAGGTATTGAAGGTATCAACGGGCTAATCCACGACTTCGGCGGCCCGAAAAATGCTATCAGTAAAATTCCGGAAGTTCCTAAGTTCGCCAACGGTACTGGATTGTTTAATGGCTATCGCAATCCAATTACCAAGACTACGCTAGCTTTGCTAAATGACGGCAACGATAGCCCCGAAACTGGCAACCAAGAAGCCGTGATTATGCCAAATGGCGATCTTCATCCAGTGCCTGGTCGTAATACCTATGCAGTATTGCCAGCTGGTGCAGAGGTGCTTAATGCAAGCGAGTGGGCTGCGCTATCAGGCGCTAAACCGTTCGCCAAAGGAACAGGTTTCTGGTCTAAAATCTGGAACACAGCCACAAGCGTGGCAGGCTCAGCTTGGAACGGGTTGAAAGATGGTATTGATAAGTTTACTAAAATGTTGAGTTTCATCACTGATGCTGTTGCACATCCGATTGACACGCTGGCCAAGAAATTCAACCCAAACTCTGATAAGCTAGACGGCATGTTTAAGCATTTAGGTAATGCACTTTACAAGAAGCCAGTTGAGAACGCTAAGAACTGGTGGAAAGAATTGTGGAGTATGGCGAATGAGAAAGCTTCACCAGAAGTTCAGGCTGGTGCTATTGGGGACGATTACCAATTTAAAGATAGAGCAGCCGACAGCGGAGCTGACCCATGGGGCTATTTCTTCAAAGAATGTGTGTCTTTCGTTGCTTCTCGACTAGCCAACCAAGGCGTTAACCCAAGCTTATTTAGCCATCTTGGTAATGGTAATATGTGGCTTAATGCGCCTGTGCCACACAGTAGCACACCTCGTCCAGGTATGATTGCGGTCTACGCGAAAAACGGTCAAAATCACGTTTCAACCGTGTCTGGAGTTTCTGGAGATACGTTCTCAGGGGAAGAATACAACTATGCTGGCAGTCATGCTTACCACGCCTTTTCTGGACGTCCAATCTCACAAATCGATACATTCCTTGATTTTGGCGTGCACGTAGCAGACAAAGCGAAAGAGGAGAATTCTCCGCTTCGCAAGCTCATTAAAGGTCAAGTTGGCGGAATGTTTGACTGGATCGCCAAAATGCTAGCACCATTGAACATGGCAAGCAGTTTAGACAATCCTCAAGGTGGTTCGGTAGAGCGCTGGCGCAGCTACGTCGAAAGAGCGTTGAAAGCTAATGGTATTGAACCAACAGCCTTCCGAGTTTCTAAAATTTTGGCAACTATCAAACGTGAATCGAACGGCGACCCTAATGCACAAAACAATTGGGATAGCAATGCTATGGCAGGCCATCCATCTATCGGACTCATGCAAACCATCGGGCCAACATTTGAAGCGTACAAACACGCTGGCCACAATAATATCCGTAATGGGTACGATAACTTGCTTGCTGCCATTAACTATATTAAACACCGCTATGGTACATCTGACGCAGCCTTTAATCGTGTTGCGGCATACGGCTATGCGAACGGTGGTTTGGTTTCTAAAAACGGTGTATACGAACTCGCAGAAGGCAATATGCCAGAGTACGTTATTCCAACAGACATCGCTAAGCGCGGTAGGGCATGGCAATTACTGACTGAAGCGGTGGCTAGATTTGCTGGTGAAGCGCCAGCAGAGCGCCAAACAGGCACAAGCGAATCATCACTCGCTAAACTCGAAGCTAAGTTTGATACAGTAATCAACTTGCTTACTCAAATGTTGGCAAACAGTGCTAGCCCAATCGAACTTCACAATATTATTGATGGGCAAAGTATTGCTAACGGTCTAGCGCCTTACATGTCAACAGCAAATACGAATTATGAGCGCAGACAAGCGCTTTTAGGGGGTGAAATTATTTGATTGGTATAAGTGTTAAATATGGTAATGATGAATTGATTTCAGCCTTTAATGGGCTTGGGGGAAACGCAGTCGTTACTGACGTCAACAGAAATATAGCGTCAACATTCAACAATACCTATCAAGACCAAGGAAATCACCGATACGGCCAACAATTCTTGTACAATACGCTTTCTGTTAAGCAAATCTCAATCACAATTAAATTGACTGGAACTTCCGCATATTTTAACCAAGTCTCCGAAAAACTCGGGGGCTTTTTGAATGTGGCGGAAGCAAAAGAATTGATTTTTGGCGACGAACCAAACAAAGCATGGGAAGCATTGCCAAGCGGTCAACCAACCATCACAGTAGACAATAGCACGTCACCACCGACAGCAACGCTAACATTAACTTTTGATGTGCCAAAGGCATATGCTGAAAACAAGGTAGCGGCATTAGTTGATACGACTAATAATAGTGCTTATGGCTCAATAACGAAGATTGATAACACCCATTATAAAGCTAAGCTTAAGAATCTTGGGACAGCAACCGCTTATCCTAAAATCAGAATTAAGCACAACGGTGATAATGGCTGGATTGGTGCTGTTAGTTCAAATGGAACTTATGAAGTTGGCGACCCAGAAGAAATCGATAAGAAACCAGCGCAGAAGTCAGAAACGCTTATTTTGTATAATGGCAATTCTGGCATTCTAAGTGGCTTTTCAAATGCTACAAAGAACAAAGCTATCAGTAACGACAGTAGCGAAAACACACAGACTGCAACACTCAATACACAGAGTGTTTGGGGACGCTATCACGTTTTCATGGATGAGCGAAGCACAATCGCCAACGGTGGTAGCTCGCAGTACGGTGGTTTGACTTTTGATATTCCAGCGGATTCGCAAGGAAACAAAGGGTCATTACATGACTATATTTGGTGGCGTCAGGTCTTTTGGCTTGGTCTTGCTAAACAGTATGGCTTTTTGAAAATCATTGTGACAGATATATCTGATAAATTCTTGTACGGCGTTGAAAGCATGAAACGGCATGCGGGTCTTGAATGTGAATACAATATGATGGTTACTGATGGAAATGGTGGCTATCAAGTTATCGAAAGCCGAAAGTTCATAGGAACGCATTTAGATGCACACAACCCATTCAATAGTACTCGAGGCTGGTCTGACATTGTCCGTGATGATGATTTCATTCACTTTTATTTGTGGGGTTCACGTATCAAACGACAAGTCCCAGCTTTGAAAGGCAAGAAATCAAACAAGATACATGTTATCTTTGGTGCTTTGCAAGATAAGCCGTTGGTAACACACATGTACCTTGATGAATTGCTTTATCAAAAGAACTATGTTGATTATCTGGAAGATGTTCCAAACCGTTTTGGTATGGGTTCAATCTATGAAATGGATATGGCAACAGGTAAGCCAACAAGAAACGGTATCAACATTATTGATGAATGTACAAGCATTTCCGAGCCGTTTGGAATTCCAATCGGTGAAAGTGAGCTTGATATTTACTTGTCAAGCTGGAATGAGAAAGAGCCAAGCATAGAAATTAGTTGGAATGAGAGGTATGTTTAATGCAAATTTGGGTTCATGATACAAGAATGCGCAAGGTAACAGCAATAAACAACGCTATACCTCGCATGCTATCGTTTTACAATAGTACGTGGCATAGGTATCTACCACAAGCAACGAACACCTTTGATTTCACCATTCCTAAACTATACAGCGGAAAACTACACGAAGATTTAAGCTTTATCAATGATAGAGCTTATTTTTCTTTTCGTAATCAAGGTAAAGATTATGTGTTTTACGTCGCAAATATGGTTGAAGATGATTTCAGCATTCAACTAACTTGTAACGATACAAACTTAGAACTTAACAATGAGCAAGCTAATGCGTTCACTAGCGATAGCGCGCAAACACTCGCATGGTATTTAGAACATATGGATTTGCTGGCTTTTACGTCGTTAAAAATTGGTATAAACGAGATTTCAGACCGCAAACGCACGCTTACTTTTGATTCACAAGAAACGAAGTTAGCACGTTTGCAATCGTTGATGTCACAATTTGACGCAGAATATGAGTTTGTAACAGAGCTAAATAACAATGGTACGTTCAAGCAAATCACTTTGAACATTTATCAATCACCAGACAGCACACATCATGGTGTAGGTAAGGTGAGAAGTGACGTCTTGCTTTATTACGGTAACGATGTTAAAGGCGTACAAGTTTCGACCGATAAGACACAGCTGTTTAACATGGCGGTCTTTACAGGTCAAGACGGACTTTCTATGAAAGATGTCGAACGTTCAGACAAGAACGAAGACGGAAAAGAAGAATTTTATACTCGAAAAGGCAACGAAGCTGTATATGCTCCACTTTCAGCCGAGATGTACCCATCAACGTTGCGAGATGGTGATAACTGGACAAGAAAAGACTTCCAAACAGAATATACAGATGTTAATGATTTAACAGCGTACGCATTTCGCACAATGAAACAATACGCTTATCCGATTATCACGTACACAGCAAGTGTTCAATCCAGCTTTTTAGGCAATTACAGTGATTTGGCGCTTGGTGATACCGTTAAAATTTACGACGGCAATTTTGTAGGTGGTCTTGCGCTGGAAGCTCGTGTGACAGAACAAATTATCAGTTTCGATAATCCAAATAACAATTCACTTGTGTTTTCGAACTATGTCAAGCTCAAGAATACTGTTTCAGCAACTTTGCAGAAACGTTTGGCAGAGCTAGTCGAAGCTAACACGCCTTACACAATTAAATTAGCAAGAAATAATAGTCTTATCTTTAAAAATGGACAAGGCGAAACGATTATAACACCAAGTCTGTTTAAAGCAGACAAGCCTATCACTTCCGATGTGACATGGCGTTGGTCTTTAGACGGAAACGTCACAACTGGCATGACATACACCGTTAAAGGTGCAGAAGTCACAGAACAATCAGTTTTGACAGTAGCAGCCTACATTGGAAATGACGAAGTAGCAACTACTGAAATCGATGTAATCAACGTCAACGATGGTGCTGACGGTGCTAAAGGCGATAAGGGTGACGATGGAGATACGGGACCACAAGGTCCTAAAGGCGATAAAGGTAACGATGGTTTGCCGGGTAAGGACGGCGTAGGTTTAAAATCTACTGTCGTCACTTACGGCTTAAGCACGTCAGAAACCACACAGCCAACGAGTTGGACGGCTCAAGTGCCAACGTTGACGAAAGGCAAATACTTGTGGACTAAGACTGTATGGACGTACACCAACAACACATCTGAAACTGGTTATCAGAAAACTTACATCGCCAAAGATGGTAACGATGGAAATGATGGTATCGCTGGTAAGGATGGCGTAGGTATCAAGTCAACGACTATCACTTATGCAAGCTCAACTTCTGGCATAACTAAGCCTACAAGTGGCTGGTCTAGCACTATTCCGAATGTTTCAGCTGGTAACTTTCTTTGGACTAAGACTGTTTGGATGTACACGGATAATACTAGCGAGACTGGCTATTCTGTTGCAAAAATGGGTGAGACTGGTGCTAAGGGTGATAAAGGTGATGATGGAGCTAAAGGTGATAAGGGCGAGACCGGAAACGGCATTGCTAATACTGTTATCACGTATGGTCTCAGCACGTCTGAAACCACTGAACCAGCAACGTGGGCTAGTAACATGCCTGTTTTAGTTAAAGGTATGTATTTGTGGACGCGGACTGTACAGGTATACACCAATGGCAAATCTACTACGAGCTATCAGAAAGGTTATATCGCCAAAGACGGTGCGCAAGGGTTGCCGGGAACACCGGGCAAAGATGCTCAAACGCAGTACACGCATATTGCTTACGCCGACAACGCAACTGGCGGTGGTTTTAGTCTGACGGATAACACCAAAACCTATTGGGGCATGTACCAAGATTTCAGCGCAACAAACAGTAACGACCCCACGAAATACAAGTGGAGCAAGTGGAAAGGTGACCAAGGATTACCCGGAAAACCAGGGGCCGATGGGAAAACGTCCTATTTCCACATGGCCTATGCAGATTCGGCAGACGGCAGAACTGGTTTTAGTTTTAAAGAGTCTGGTCAACAATATCAAGGGTATTACACGGACTTCACACAAACGAATAGCACGGACCCAGCAAGATACACTTGGATGGATAGGCGCGCCGGGGTTGAAGTTGGTGGGCGGAACTATATCAGGGACTTTGGGTTTGTTAAAAATCATAATTTTTACAATACCGTCTCCGAATGGAAATTCGAACGTGTTTCAGACTCAACAGCATGGAGTGGGTGCACAATTAAAGCGACGTGTACTAAAGCTGGCGGCGGAGGATTTCACAAAGTCTTGATTGATCTCAGGGACGCTAAATGGCAAGGACGAACAATGACTTACTCGGTTTATGTTAAAGCGTCAAAATCAATTCGAATGAGATTAGGTTCAGAAGCATTCAACGGTGGTTGTCAAATTTTTGATGCGACAACGAGTTGGCAGAGGTTCGTTTCAACAGACGCAGTCAATTATAAGAAATATTACAGTTTCCTGTTTTATTCCGATTCGGCGACTTGGGTTATCGGAGATGTCGTCTTTTTGCGCGACCCTCAACTCGAAGACGGCAATATTGCTACAACGCCAATACCTGCGTTGGAGGACGTCCAATCAGACATTGACAGCAAAGCAGACAGCGCACTCACGCAAGAGCAACTGAATGCGTTAGAAGCTAAGCGATTGCAGATGGAAGTAGAGCTAAAGGCAAAAGCTACTTTGGAGCAAGTGTCAGAACTTGAAACTTTTATCAATAATTTAAAAAAAGAAGATTTAGACGGTCGTCAAAAGATTATTGAGATAACGAAAGCTATTGAAGAACGTGTCAAAGACATTGAGCCAATCATGGAATATTCCCAAAAATTGCAGTTCATAGACACGTACATTACGCAAGGTAATGGTGGAATGATTATTGGTAAGAACGACAGTACAACAAAAGTCGTTGTCACACCAGACCGCATTTCATTCCAAAGTGGTGGTTCAGAGGTGGCTTACATCAGTCAAAGAATGCTCCACATTGATAATGGTGTGTTCACAATGTCTTTGCAGTTGGGACACTACATCACCCGTGCTCATCCAAAGAATGAGTATGTCAATGCGACATACTTTGTTAAATAAGGAAAGGAGGACTTATGGCAACAGCTCAATTTAGTGGGCAATACGGACATAATATGACGTTGGAAGTCTGGTCGGCATGGAATAGACCAGATACCGCAAGCAATAGCTCAACGGTCAACGTGCAAGCAAGACTTATCACAAACGGCTATGCGAGTATGTGGGGAGTTACTGCTGATTTGACTATTACAATCAATGGCGGTTCAGCTATTGAGCACCCAGCGATTAATATTGGTACAGGTTCATCACAGCTGATATTTGCTCATGATTACAACGTTCCTCACAATTCCGACGGTACGAAAACAGTTGGTATCAAAATCTCTGTTGCTTTAAATACTGGCGGATATGGTAGTTCAATGGTAGCTTTTGATTTGCCTTTGCCAACTATCGCCAGAGCAAGCACAATCAGCGATGTCACTGGTACACTTGGGAGTGCAATGACGCTCGATATCAATCGCAAAAACAGTAGTTTTACCCACAATCTAAAATACGAGTTTGGGTCATTGTCTGGCACAATCGCGACTGGTGTTGGTACATCTGTTAGTTGGACGCCACCATTGAGTCTTGCAACAGCTATGCCAAATAGAACAAGCGATTGGGGTCAAATTGTTCTGGAGACTTATAGCGGCTCTACTAAAATCGGTCAAACCAATTGTATTTTAACCTTGAATGTCCCAAGCAGCATGACACCTAAGCTAGGTAGTATAACGCTAACAGATAGCAATACAGCTGTTAAAAATCTGCTAAACACAGCTAACACGTTCGCTGAAATCGTGTCAGACATTAAAGTAGCGTTTAACAGCGCTACTGGTGTGCAAGGTTCTACAATCACAGACTATCACGCTGAAATTGTTAACAAGAACCAATCTACCAGCGACAACAATGGCAATCTAGGATTGATGAAGTGGAATGGTTCGGCGCAGGTTAAGGCTTGGGTGGTTGATAGTCGTGGACGTTCTAGCAACGCTGTTACGACCAATATCACGGTGTTAGAGTATTTCTTACCAACGCTGACATTCACGGCAATTCGTGGCGACACCAATCAATCATCAGATAAGATTGTCGTTAGTCGAACGGCTAAGATAGCGCCACTTAAAATTGGCAACGTGCAAAAGAATAGCTTTAAACTTAGCTTTAAAACAGCGCCGTTTGGCACAACTACTTATACAGCTGATACTGGCGCAGGCGTTAACGATAAGGTCACTAACACGCTGACTAACTCAAAAGCCACGCTTAGCGGAACGTTTGACATTGGCAAATCTTATGAAGTTTACGGTGTGCTTGAAGATGCCTTGACAAGTTCTGGTACGGTTAAAGCACCACCCGTTTCACCAGAAAAAATGGTGATGGGGATGGCTGAAACAGCTGTAAGTTTTGGGAAATACCCAGAAAATACAAATGCTGTTGACAGCGATTGGGTCTACAAGTACAAAAACAAAGACATTCAACACCACAAACTAACTAACAACAACGGACAGATAATTCAAGTTGCTAGAAATACTGACATGAATACGATTGTTGAAACTGGTTTCTATTGCGGTGAAGAATTATTGCATAGACCAACTGCAACAGGAATGCAATCTCATACGTATTTTAGAGTGCAGCGATTTGATACTAATGGTACTTGGGTATTACAAGAAGCTATTGATTTTAATGGAGTAGTGTCCGCTTATCGTGTCAAGAAAGGTGGCAGTTGGGGCGAATGGCACTACTACGCGCTGCGTGATGAGCTCAAGAACCAAATCAACACTGGTTGGCAATCAGCAGGCTATGCTGGTTCGTACTATAAACGAAGTGGCGATACGTTAGCTATTCGATTTGATTTTAAAGGCAATGGCAATACGTTCGTAATTGCAAGCATTCCATCTAGCGTTTGGGTCGCACCTCAAAGCTACATGTTTGAGATTGCTGAATGGTCAGTCAGTGGTGCTGATACTGGCCACGTACAGGTCAATGCTGGCACTGGTCAGTTTAACATTTTAGCTTCCAAAAACAATCAACAATACAGAGGGCAGATACTACTCATGGTTTAGAAAGGAAAACATATGAAACTATCTTTTAACTCAAAATCACAGGAAATCGGACTAGACGGTTCGATTGTCGGAACACGAGTCGTCTTATCGAATAATGACGGCGGTTTTCTTCCCGTCATGCTACCAGCTGACAAAATCAGCTTATCAAACAGCGAGCTGGAAGAGTTAGCTCTTGCAGTAGTGTATCAAGAGAATTTTCGTGATAAGTACGAAAATGAGAAATTCAATGAAATCACGAAAGAGCTTGCAAAGCATAAGGAGAACTCTGAAATAGCACAAGCTACGCTATTAGATGTTGTTTCGCAATTGTGCGAAAAAGGTATTTTGACAGAAGAATTTAGTGCATAAAAAATAGAAAAGGATGGAATTTAAAATGGCAAAAGTAAGTAGTACAACAATGTTATTCGCAATCAATGTAATTTCTGGAAACTATCAATACTCAAAAGTACCGAAAATTTTCAGAGCAAAAGTCAAAGCGCAAATCGCTCTAATGGTCGAAGATGACGAGCTGTTAGAAGAGCTGACGAAAGAAGATGTTGCTGAATAAGCTTAGAAAGCGTGATTTAATATGTGGAAACCAGAAACGATTAGTGTTGTCTTGTCTTGCGTTGTTTCGTTTCTCGGAATCTTTGCTTTTTTTCAAGGTCGTATGACCTCAACAGAAAAACGCTTAACGATTCTTGAAGAGAAAGATAAGCAGCAAGATAAGGAGTTAACAGAAATCAAAGTTAGATTGGATAATCACGACTTACAAATGCAAGTGCTTATCCAAATGACAGAGCAAATCAAAAATTTATCAGAAAAAGTAGATAAGATTGATAATAAATTGGAGGAGTTATCATGATTAATTGGAAATTACGATTTAAGAACAAAGCTACATTGTTAGCTATTGCTAGTACGGTGATTTTGTTAGCGCAGCAATTGGGCTTGAAACTGCCAGATAACATTGCAGATGTTGTTAACACGTTCTTGACTCTGCTAGTATTATTAGGGGTCGTCAATGACCCGACAACGGCAGGGGTTAGTGATAGTGGACAAGCAATGGACTATGCCGAACCACGAAAATAACGAGGTATCGCAATGAAGAAGAATGATTATTTTATCGACGTGTCAAGCTATCAATCGGCAGACTTAACAGCTATCTGTCAAGCCGCAGGAACACGTAAAACGATTATCAAGGTTAGCGAGGGAACTGGCTATCTTTCACCTAATCGCTTCACACAAGCGCAAACTAGCGAGCCAATCGGCTATTATCACTTTGCGCGTTTTGGCGGTAATGTCAGTCAAGCAGTAGCAGAAGCTAATTATTTCTTGGCTAACTTACCAACTAAGCCAACTTACCTTGTCTGCGACTACGAAGATGATGCAAGTACATCAAAACAAGCCAATACTAATGCAGTGTTGGCTTTTATGGACCAATGTGCGCAGGCTGGTTTTAAACCTATTTACTATAGTTATAAACCATACACGCTAGCGAATGTTGATTATCATCAGATTTTAGCTAAATATCCAGATTCGCTTTGGATTGCAGCTTACCCTAACTACAATGTGACACCCGACCCTATTTGGTCTATTTTTCCGTCAATGGATGGGATTCGCTGGTGGCAATTCACTTCCACAGGGATTGCTGGTGGGCTTGATAAAAACGTCGTGTTATTAGATGATAACGAAACAACACAAAATACTACAACATTTAAAGGAGAAGAAACTATGGACTTTTTATTCAATATCAAAGGTGACCCTGCTTGGAACGAAGGTACACTTTACTTTTACAACGGACACACAAACCAAGTGCGCGCACTAGCGCATGTTGATGAAATGAAAATCATTCAACAGATTTACAAAGACAACAACGGGCATGATATTCCATCTTATACATGGACTAATCAAGCTCCTTGGTATGTACGTTTCTTTAGAGCGCTGAATCCAGATTCAACATCTGCGGAGATTAAAGAAGCTATCAAAACGACTAAAGAGCAATCAAAAGCGACTGTGGATGCCATTACAGCAGAGATTGCTAAATCTAAAGATATTCCGCAAAAAGTAGAAGTTACGATTAAAGATGACAAAAAATAATATAATTAAATAGCAAACACTTTAACACCCCTAACCAAAACGGTTAGGGGCTTTTTTAGTTTTGTTGACGTCAACAAAATTGGTAGTCATGCACGTTTATGGTATAATAAACATATACGGCAATGAGTGGGCTGACGAGCGCACGTTAAATTAAATACAGCAGAACTTCTTTGCAGAGCTAGCTTTTGCTAGCTCTTTTTTTATTGCCGTTATAACCACAAAAACAAGAAAAGTCCGTTAAAACGGACAAAAAAATTAAAAAAATATCAAAAAAGTTTACAAAAAGAGTTGACTTAGTTATAACTAAGTTGTATAATATACATGTAAGATAAAGAAAGACGAAAACGAGGTAATTAAAATGAAAGAAATTATGACACGAGCTTGGGAAATTGCAAAACAAGGTCAAGCTAAATTTGGTGGTAAAGTTAGTGAATATATTTCAGAAGCTTTGAAAGAAGCATGGTTTGAATATCGTTCAGAAAAAGAAGAAAACACTTCTGCTAAAATGGAAGTAGTTCTTGCTAAATTAAGAAAAAACCAAAAATTTACAATCGCAACATTGATTGAACAATCACACGAACTTGAATTTAACGAAGTGATGCACAAAGCAGGTGCTTACTATGGTATCGAAGTAATTGCTGATGGCGATAAAGCTACTACAGTATATGTAAGCGAAGGCGCTTGGGAAGCTGCTTAATAGGTAGAAAGGTACAGAATCATGGAAATCAATAAAGATATTAGAGATTTAATTGTTGAATATGCGAATCGGTATTATCGCTATGAAAAAGACTTTTACAAGAAGAACACAATCAAAATGTCTGACAATACATGGCAACGTTTCAAGCAAGAGAATGAATACATTGAAAAGATGTACGCCCGCCGAGTGAATAATATGATAGATGACCTATTCACCGATTTTGAACAAGCTTTAATTGGGAAAGCGCAACTTGAATATTATTTTAGCAACGAATACAAGTTTAGCATGACATTTCCGACATTTTATGACAAGTTCAAAAAAGATTTATTCAGAAGTTGGCTAGAAAATCACCGTCAAGATGTCATTGGTGGTAAAGAACGATTATATGACGCTGACGGCAATCAAACCACTAACTATCTGCTTGTGGCGTTGGAATCTAGTAAATTGAGTGGTAGTGATAATTACATGCTAGAATTACGTTTTAAGAATTATTTAAAAGGCGAAGAATGCCCAGCAGGGCGAGAAAATCGCTTAAAATGGTTTGAAAAGAATTTAGGAGAAATCAGATGAATACTAGTGTTGAAAGTAAAGAATTATTAAACGAAGCCATCAATGATTTTGACGAATTTGGCGAAGATTTTAATGTCTATGCAATCTATTCTTATCGAGAAGATTATGATTTTGAATACATTTCAGACTATGTAGATGCTGATGAGCCAACCAGAGACGAGTTTGAGACAGAGACAGACTATCAAGAAGTTATGAAAGACTTTAAAGAAAATCTAGATAGTCTGAAGCTCACAAAACATAAAAAAATGACTATTGCTGATTTAGTTCATGAACTATGGAAGCAGAACCAAATTTTCAAATAATATGTTATAATAAAAGTACCTCGTTTGAGGTATTTTTTTATCTTACAACTGCACCCGATTTTTTCGGGTGTTTTTAGTTTGAATCCGGAATCAGCCCGAAAAGTCCGAAAAAACCTAGAAAAAGAGAAGAAAAAAACACTTGATTTCCTTCATTTTTTCTAGGCCTTTTGTTCTATTTCTTACTATATAATAACTGCTTATTCCGGCAGGGGAGATAGAAACTAGCTAAAAAGTTCTTGATTTCAGGGACTTTT
>OAQV01000054.1_pt1 | contig 30154 bp, 32 predicted proteins | sample 1501101 | NCBI WGS metagenome assembly OAQV01 (sample SAMEA3360666, study PRJEB22359) | human gut metagenome | biome: ENVO:urban biome; feature: ENVO:human-associated habitat; material: ENVO:feces | place: Bangladesh | collected 2011
CTGCTGACGCTATTGAAGTGCAACTGGCACATGCCAACGGCGGATCTGTGCGCGGTATTTACAACCATGCGCAGTATCTCGATAAGCGCAGAGAAATGATGCAGTGGTGGGCGGACTGGCTTGATGAAAAGGTGGCGTAATGCCACCTCAATATCACACAGGACTATCATCCTTCCTCAAGTCGTTAATCGCGTGCGTAGCCAAACTCAATACATCAACATGTCGAAGCATGATCTGCCCCATATACTGTTTTTATATACAGTAGTTGCACTTTAAAGGCAGATCAATAGCTGCTACGGAAAGGTAGACGGATTTGTTGGGATCGTGTCGCCATAGTACTTCCCGCCTGAACTGAATCGCCTGTTAAAGATATCCTGTTCAGACGCCATGGCCTCTGCCATGGTCATACCTGCTGCAGTGAGATCGATAAAATGCCATCTGTAAAGGACGTATGAACGACACAAATTGTTCAGTAGCATACCGAAACCGCTAGGTGACCCCCAAACCATATGGTCGTAGTAGGCAGTTGCGGCAGCCATATCTGTGCCTGTTTTTGCTGACGCTTGAGATTTCAGGGCAGGATTACCCGTCAACCCTCCATCCAGACTGGCAATCAGCAACTTGTTATTAGATGGAGCTGAGTTATGCGACATCAAAACTTCTACAGGGTTCTGGCTCGTCGATGACGGCTTATCTCGAGTAATACGATGATGCACGAACACGGCGAACTGGTGGTCGTTCTGATGCGCCACAATGTACGGCAGAATGCCGGGACAACGGAAGCGGGCCAGGTGGCCAGATACCTGATTGACCTGAGAGACTATGCCATGAATACCAAGCTTTGGTGTTCTCTCAAACTTAACTTCAGTGCTACCAAGTGTGTTTGAATACTTAAAGGCCAAATCAGCCTGCGATACGCCAGTTAAAGTGGCGGCTGGAATCGCGGCTAAATTTGGCGTTGTCGATATATCAGTACCTGTCGCTGATAAATTAAAATTTTCATCTACTTCATAAGCATCTAGCAGCCCAAGAGACCCATCAGTTAACCCAGGGTACGGATAAAAAATGGGCATTCTTGAATCTGTAAAATTAGCTCCATATAAAGGATTGGCGCGGCCCATATTTTACTCCTCAAAAGAAAAAGTTATTGTTAAGCATTCCTGCAAGACCTTCGCTGGATGATATTGTGGAAAAACCTGATCCACCATTCGCAAGCGCAAGACCACCTGTGTTACTAAGGTGTGTCCGGTCTATTGATTTTTCAGACCATACACCGCCATTATTGTAAATAATGTTTCCAACTGTTCCGCCACCTATCCTGATGTAGTAATCCATAGAACTACCACCAGTTGGTAATACTGTGTCACTCCATGTACCTTTGTATACCAGGTCGTTTGTTGTGAACCCTGTAAATGACCCGCCATTGAAAAATGACCAGGGTAGAACGCCATAAGTAACAGCAACTTGTTTTTCGGTCATGCCCGGGAAAGTAGGATCAATTGCGTCAGTAGCAGCAGAAAGCATATTTTGGTATACGTTAAAGAAACGTCCTGGGAATATTCTTCTGTACCATTCTCCAAGCTCGTAAAGAACACCCGTTTTGGCGTACTGGTCCTCATGCTGCTGCACAACAATTCTTGAACCGTTCCATGTCTCTGTCCTTTGCCCCATAATTGTCAGGAATATATATCTGGCATCCCTGGCCCCAACCAATGCAGCCATTTCAATAGAATCCTGCCTGATTTGTGCAGCATTTAAATCAGTTGTCGGCTGGTTATTTTGTCCGTGCCAAAAGCAGATGACCTGTCCGGCATAATTATCCCCGTTAACAAGAATTTCCTGCTTTAACATACCGAGGACCTGATCGGAAGTAGAGCCGCCATAGGAGCGGACCTCCCCGGGCACGCTCACCTCTGAAAGGATTTGGTTGCCGGAATTTCCACTGCCGAACATCGAGTCGCCGATAAGCAGCAGTTTGCTGGCCAGCGATTTGCGTATTGTCGTCATCACCTGAGCTTTCAGCCTTACACCGACAGGGCCAGAGCTCTTATCAGAACGCCGAATTTCCCACTCGTCAGAGTTTTGACTACAACGTAGGCTGATAGAGCTGCCTGCAGCAACAGTAACGGATGCCTGACCTGCTATGCGAATCCACGCGGAGCCATCCCAGAGAGCGTAATCTCCGGCAGAAAAACTATTTCCTGAAATGGTACCCGCTGCGGATGCCTGATAAACCGAATTACGCAGTGGACTAGCAGGATAACCAGAGGAAGGCGCAAACTCTCCCGCGTAAACCAGTGCATCACTGGCTGATGACAGCAATACCCATCGTGGAGTCATGGATGCGCCACCGGCAGTTTGCAGTCCTGTATAGAGCAATTTGTCCCCTGCCTGCAGCGCCATGCCGTTGAACGTCCCAGCAGCAGTCACCTCATACCAGCTGTCTGCGATTTTAATCACACCGGTGCCCGGCCCACGCTGGATGACGAACTCTGTACCATTCCAGACAAGATTGTCGCCGCAGTACAGGCTCTGACTGCCCCAGGTGCCCGGTAGTGTCTCGGAGAGGTTTCCGTTTGTGTTATAGGCCTCGTAGCTGTAGTAATCACCGACAGCAAACGTCCCTGTCGGCGTGGTAACTGCGGTGGTGAGAAACCGCCCTTTTTTCGTCAGCGATGGCACCGCGCCTGGCGTAAACACGCCCGCCCGCGCTTTCCCTGTGAACAGCAGCCCGCTGGCCTGCCGGTATTCAATCGCGGTGCCGGTCGCATTAATTCCGAATGCGGCCTTACACACATGCGACGGCAGCGGAGACCAGGCAGAGCCGTCGCATGCATTGGTCCGCACCGCGATTTCGGAGAGCGTTGAGCGCGTTGCATCCGGGCGGGCATCTACAACATCCTGTGGGTGTGCAATAATTTTATTCTGTACATCTTCAGTCAGCGTTGAGAAGCCGACGATGTCATCACCCAACAGAAGACGAGAAATAAATACATCGCCATCTGTCGTCACATAGCTGGACATCCGCTTTGTCACCGGATCATAGTCGACGCTGACATAACCAGTATCAGTGTCAAGGTCCAGTGGAATGACCTGCTGAACTTCTGTGGAAAGTTGTGAGTTCCCGACGCTATTCTCAGGGACCTGTAACAAGGGAATGAAGACCTGTCCATCCGTTGTGGTATATGAAGACATACGTCTGGTTACCGGATCGTAGTTGATTTCTGAAAACCCAGTATCAGGGTCCAGTTCCTGAGATAAAATACTTTGAACATCCAGCGAAAGTTTTTCTGAGCTTACTGAGCCATTTTGAATATTATTTCCGGCGACTGCATTTTCAGATAATTGCAGCAAAGGGATAAAAACACGACCATCACGCATAGTGAACTTAGACATGCGCATGGAAACTGGGTCATATTCAACATCAACAATATCGATACCATCATCCAGCTCAGTTGAGATTAATCCCCTTGACGCAAGATCATCGATATACCCCTTGGAAATCATTACCCGGCCAGTGGCAGATAATATCCCTGAATTATTGATAACTTCTATTGCAAGATATTTGTAATCGGAGTCTCGGTAATAAGCATTTGACCCAACAGGAATATTGCCAGCGTCTGCATCAGCCTGCGCAGCCTCCAGCGTGGGGAATTCGCGGATCGTTCCTGTTATAGCTGCTGTGCCAGGCTGAGAAGCCTGTAACACAGCTACGCCATCCTGGTTCTCGTAGGTTTTGAATGCTGCTGTCGCTTCCGGCCCTTCCGCTACGCGGAATGACTGACCGTTTGTAGTGGCAGCGAGGCCTGCAATTGTACCGTCCGGATCGCTCGGTGTTTTATAGAACGTGAACTTATTCAGTGCATATTCAGAGGCATCATTCTTGTACTCTTCGGCCTGTGCTGCTGAACCTGCGGCTGCCGTTGCCGATTCGGATGAGGCAACGGCTGAAACAGATGAATTTTGCTCAGCAGTTTCCGCTGCGGCCTTCGCCGCTTCAGCTGCAGTAGCAGCATTTTTAGCTTCCTGAGTGGTGGCGCTAATATCCTGATAGCCCTGTTGAACCTCGATCAGGTACTGCTTTGCCTCTGCGGCACTCACAGCAGCTTCTGCCGCGAACTGTGCCGTTTGCTGTGTGTCGGTAGTCGCCATAATTTTTCCTGTTATTACCACTCGATATGCACAATGCCATCGGCGCCATCGCCGGATGGGTAAGCTATTCCGCTGAAATCAATATCGTAAGCACCACCACCGCCGGAGCCTGCTGCTTTCCCTTTCACGCCGCCGGTTGCGCCGCTTCGTCCGCCACCACCCCAGAACGAAGCCCCGCCAGAACCGGTAAGCATGTTGGTCGCAGCCTGGCCGTCCTGACCGGTACCACCCTGAATGTTGATATCGCCACCTGATGCAAGACCGCCATCGCCACCGGCACTGTTCACGATACTGGCCTTGTTGGCTTTTTTGCCGCCGCGGCCGAATATGATCCCCCCCAAAGAAGAGTCACCACCGTCATTGCCGGACACGGCACCTAAAACCGATGCACCGCCTTTGCCGACGACAACGGATAAGGTCTCTCCCGGAACAACATCCAGCCAGCCTATTGCTGTGCCGCCAGCCCCGCCCCCGCCCCCGCTATAGGACTCACTTGAGGAGGACGCCTGACAACCGCTTCCTGATCCACCTGAGCCCGTCACGGTGTAACGAATGCGCGTTACCCCTGCAGGCACGACGAACGAATACGTCCCGTTGACTGTGTAAGCGATGTTTCCATGAGGCTTTGAAAGGGAGGTTACGTTGGTTCCGTCAGAGTGGACTTGAGTAACCGTGCCTGGCTTGCTGACAACCGTTGCGCCCGCCGCTCTGGTGCTTAACTGAACGTAGTAAGCGCTGCCGGTGCAGTTATTTTCGATGGTCCAGTCTTTCACCCAGGGCGGAAGATAAAGGACCCGGTTGCCAGTTAGCGCACCGGTGAGAATTAGCCGCGGGTTAGCAGCCTGCAGATCGGTGGCGTTAACGTTAGCCGTCGATATTGAAATGCTGGCCGCTCCACATCCCCATGAAGGTATCCAGCCAGATGCTGTGGCATCGGTTTTTTCCGGCGCGGTGTTATTGGAGTCAATGGTGTTGAGCCACGACACCGAGTAATCGCTGGAAGGGATCACCGCACCTTTCGGATAGCCTGAAATGGCAGTTCTGAAATCTGCGTTAAAGGGGTACCCCATCCCGGCTGCGGACCATTGCAGGCGCGTGTAAACGTCATTAAATATGCCGTTAAAGTCCTGCCCCTTCGGCGGTTTACCGCCGGCAGAGAGTGCGATACGGGTCAGCGGCGGGAAACCGGAGTCCATCGCCGCCAGGCCATCAGCCAGCGTTTCAGAGGTGGAATTGACCGGGATCGTGTTTTTATCGCCGCTCACAGAAAAGACAACCGTCAGACGTGACGGTATGGCTGAATTATTCAATTCAGACCTCCTGAACGATGTTAACTTTTACCCCGGGAGGGGACGGAAGCGCGCCGGAGCTTTGCACTATGGCCAGCTCCGAATCGGAAAGCTGGAACTCGAATACGTAGCTCATGACATGGTTGCCATCGTCACGCACGTAAGCCCGCCCGCTGGTGCCGAACATGTACATCAGCATGCGGTTCATGACCGGCACAGTGCAATCGCTGATGTTCGCCATCGCTTTGCACATGATCAGCTTGCGGTATGCATCATTGGTCAGGACGACAGTATTCGTGTCCTGTACGCCGGTATAGAAAGGTGCCTGGTTAAAGGGTTGCGGGTCGGTGAGTTCTGCCGGGGTACTGGTCGCTTCGCCAAACCCCAGAAACTGCTGGGATGGCGTCACAGTCAGCAAGCGCTCTACATCAACGATTTTACCCCAGCACATCAGCCCGTAATCACCACAGGTCTCGATGTTGAATACGAGGTCATAGAACGTGTCTATCCAGTCCTCTGGCGCTACAGAAGCGTTAAATGTGTCAATCAGTGACCGCAGGCTGGTTGAGTTCACGTACTGCGCGTAGATCGTCCAGTCGACATTATTCACTTACCGCCTCCGTTATGATGTTTGTCGCATCGAGGGTCGGTTCCTGATCTATCCCCATAGTCAGCGCACTAGACCAGGTGGTTCCGTCCAGAGAGATCTGGACAGAAAGAACGTTCATGTTCTGTGCATCGAGCGCCTGAATGGGTCCGATATAGCGGCTGCCATAAATTCGCGCGCCGGCACGCGCCCGGGTACCTCCATCTGCGCCGGTAAAGGCATTCAGGACGACCGTTCTGATCTGCGCGTTGATATCTGACGGAAGGCCATCATTTTCCTCATATTCCACCTTGATATGAACACTCACCGCGTCCAGCGTTTTCCACCTGTAGGTGTACTCCGGATAAGGGGCGTCATAATTTTCGGTATCCTGCACGGTCCCGGTGGTGTCACCGTTCATAACGGTGCCAGGGGGAAGTTTTTTATTGATGGCCGCTGCAATGTCTGCCACTGCCCCGCCATAAACCCCGATATAAATCGAGCTGGCAAGCAGCGTGTAATTCGTGGAACCTTTTTCGACAGAAGCCGGCTCTTTGTTGTCGATCACATAAACATCAAGCACCCCATCGACTTCCAGGACAGCAGCCCGCACAGCCGCTGCCGTGTTGAAGGCGTTACGTGCCACTGACTGGCGACGGCGATACTCAAATGCAGATCGCCCTTCAACATTCGAACCCGGCACACCCGCGGTCTCGTTGGTGATACTCGACCAGCCACTTACCGCGACATAGATGTTTGTCAGCGTACCGATGGGGCAAGCTATCGGCCCGGTAGTCAGGTTCTGGAACTCAATTTTTACCGTCCCGTCTGCACCAATCGTTCCGGCCGCCAGGGACACGTACATATAACCGTTATCGTCGGTTGCATAGGACTGTGCCGGGATCACCGTCCCCGGTACGCCGGAGCATGTGGCCGTTACAACCGTACCCGCAGCAGCAATGCGATCGAGGAAGTAAATCCTGCCGATGCCATCCTGAAATCTGCCGGAGGAAAAGTCCGGGTTCATGTTGTTGACGATAGCCAGAAGCTGATCGTTCTTGTCTGCGATGATTGCAGTATCAGTGACAGCCAGTTGCCCCTGTGGCGTCTTGAGGTTCGTGCTCATCGCCGTCCCGAATGCAGAACCAATATCTGCTATACGCCCGGCAAGAATGTCTCCCTCATCTGGAACATCAAGGCCAGTGGTGGAAAAGGTCACGGCCGGTACCGCCGTAGAGATTGTCGTCATTTTTTCCTCACAGGGTGACGCTGGAATCCAGGCCGTTGGTATCCACGATCGCAATAACGCCGGTAGTGCGGCGCGTATCGCGGTTGTTAATCAGCGTCGGCTCAGCGCGCGCGATATAGCTCATCCGCAACGCTTCAACCTGAAGCGCGGCCGCCATGGCGCCGGTGCTGGCCTTAACGTTCAGCAGCTCTTTGTAATTAACGCCGGTGTCTTTTTCGTAAATGCATTCGCCGCGTATAGCCAGGCATGCCGTCGCTACGTCCTGAGCGCAGGCGTAGGGGTTTTCAACCGTGGCGATATTACCCAGCTCATCAAGGACAAGATCCCAGGTGTCGGGATCGAGTTTGAGAGAGATTGTTTTCATGGATTTCGCCCATAAAAAAACCCAGCCGAAGCTGGGTTTGTTAAGTTGTCAATTGTCAGTAGCGATGCAGTGAAGGCGGCAACTCTTTGTTCTTAAGTCTTACCCATGCGGAAAGATTCGTTGGTCCGTCTGGCTCATTGATATCAACATCTCGTGTGTGGTTGATTAAAACGTCTCTCGCCATTCCGATAACATACGAAAACTCATGACCGTAGTCGTAGCATCTTCCGGAATAGTTCGATTGAATTTGTTTTAATGCCGGATACAGTTCGCGGAATAATGCCTGTGATCGGTTAGCATAATCCCACAACCATACAAGGCTGTTTGCTTCTTTTGCAGAAAGCTCGTTGGTGCTCTTCTCTTGTTTGCCAATGAACTCACCTTCAAGTGGAACTCGAGCTGCAAGTGACAGTGCTTCGGTAAACTGCTCCTCACTGATTTCTTTGTACGAACAGCCAAAATGAGATTTCAGTGACGACCACATAGTGATCATCGCCTTCGCCTGTTTTTCTTTTGGCAGAGACTGACCGCGACTCATGACGAGTTGTTTAATAGCTTCCTGCTGTTCAGTGGTGATTTTACCCGGCAACACCTTTTTAGCTTTGCGCGGGTTAACCACATGGCCTTTAGTCCAGTACTCGTAGAGCACATCGTCACACTCTTCCTGATACTGGATTACCTTGTCGCGGATTTCAGGGCGGACTTTGTTTGGTTGAATGCTTGAAAGCCAAGCCGCAAATTTACGAAAGGCAAGACATGTCATTAACTGTTTACCGCCAGCAGAAGGTATTTCGATTTCCGAAATACCTTTGGCAAACCTCTGTTTTAACTTAACAAATTGAGCAGCCCAAACCATCCCCATACCTTCAACAACAGGCTTCATAGGAACATAAGGCTCATTGTTAATTCCAACCAAAAAGAGATTTGTTCCGTGGAATGGAACATTGATTGTGCGATCTGCAATTGCTAAACTAGTTATATCAGTTTTCTCGTGGTTAACTGGTAATTTAGAAGCCTCAATGGTTGCAGCCATTGAGGCTTCGCTGTTTTTAGCGACCATTCGCCACCTCTTCCCTAACACCTTTTGCCAGCAAACGAACAATTGCAGAGTTCAGAGATATACAATCCATTTCCGCCAGGCGGCGAAGGTCTTCATTCAGCCGTGATGGAAGGCGAAGGTTGAGTTTGATATTTTTGCGCTCAGTGAAAAGTGTATCTTGCATTATCTAATCTCCTTTATTTGGTGCCAAAGTGACACCATGAAGGCCATGATGCCACCATTGAAATCGTATGGCAATATGGCACCATGATTTTTTTTGAGAGATTTGCAATGGCCGAAAAACAAGTAAAAGACTACGACAAGTTCAACCTCCGTTTTCCTGACGGAATGCGAGATGCTATAGCTGAACGAGCCAAACGAAACGGGCGCTCTATGAACTCAGAGATTGTTCAGATACTGGAAGATGCCTTGAATGCAGAAAATACACTCGGGGAAATAGCAGATAAAATTAACAGCGTCTCGGTTCCGCTAAATGTTGATGCGCTAGTTCAACTTCAAGCCCAGGTTATCGCCATGCAAAAAGAAATACAGGAAAAGTTCAGAGAGCAGAACGAAAAGTTGAGAGAACTGCTAAACAAAAAACCCACCTGACGGTGGGTTTTGGCTAGTACATCGACTTGATCTGCGTGGTACCGTCCGGAACGCCGTACTTGCTCATTTTCCAACAGGCCTCAGCAACCTGGATTATTTGGTATCTCATTTCAGGGCCAATTCCTTCTGTTAAGCTAATGTGCTGTTTCATAAACTCAAGGGTCACGCCTTCCCTTTGGGCTGCCCCCGCCACCCGGCACATATGCCTTACCCCGGCGTCAGAATCAGCCTGCTGGTATGGGTATCGGGCCATTAGAGAATAGTAGACATTATTTAAAGTGTAAGACGCAGCATCAATCTCACGCTTGGCCATACACTCCTTACTAGCCTGACACTCAGCTTCTTTCTGTGCTGCAAATGCTTCGTTTTCTTTTCTTTCTTTTTCTCTTTTTTTATCCATCATGGAATCGAAGACATTGGCATATTTATTGTAGTAGCAGACGTTATCTTTAAGGCATTCGCTTGTGTTTTGCTCAGGAAGGTTTAATCCAGTAACGTTTTTATATATCTCTCTTAGATCGTCTACAGACTGAGTACCACCTGAATTTGTTTTGAATTTTTGCTTATCAAAGCCATGCTCCTTTTGGTATTGGATAGCCTCAGTAGGAGATAAAGCACAGCTTGATAATAAAAATACCAAGGGGATAAAATATATTTTACTTACCATTTCACGGCTCCAGGGGTTCAGTTCGGCTTCCTCCTGATACTACCCCACCATGAGTATGCCCATCAACGATAGAACCGTCGACAAGCTCAAGCTGCCCGTTTGGATGGACTTTCAGGCCGTTGATGTTAACCACTCCAGGGCTCTGTATGTTTATTCCGCTTCCTGTAAACTCAGCGAACTCCGTGGGTTCATCGTTCAAACTAGCGATAGCAGTGATGTAAACAGCATCCGAGTATGAATGGCGCCGCTGAGTTGGCGGTGGTCCACTTTGCCTTGACGCTCTGACATTGGTTGTGTCTTTGTCACAGGCGATTACCAGTCCAATATCGCCAATGCGGGGAGTCATTTTTACAGCGCTGTTCCCAGCCTGATACCGAATGAAGGGGATGTCATATACCTCCTGACATTTAATCTCCCCCCCGGAAACGTTCGCGCCGCTCACAAGAGGTAGCACAGTCATAACGCCATCACCAACATCTTTAACCAGAACAATATCTGCAAAAACATTGCCCTTTGATGCCGTGGCTATAAGGGACAAGATCGCGTTACCCTGACAGGAGATATCAGAAGCTTTTTGGTTAGTTGCCATTGCTTTCCCCTCCGATGACAGATGCCGGAGATGCCACAACAAACGTCTCCCAAAGCCCACCAGGCACTTTACAGGACAGATAGTGGGTAGTCCCCGCCTGCACCACCCACTCGCCGCTAGCGTGTGGCAAGTCTGTTTTCAGGATGATCTTCGTATTCAATTTTAGCGCCGGTGAATAAATGCACCTAAAGTTAATCCCCATCTCATAAAATATTGGATACCCAATAAGTCCATGCTCTGGCGAAATTAACGGAACAACTGAATCCGACGGTGTTTTGCCTGTATAAATTGTGACAGTGCCAAAATCTATATCAACAGATATGTCATGCGCTGCCGCAATTTTTAATATTTGGATTATTGCGTTGTCATCGAAATACGGATTCCGATGCGTCGCTTTGACGTCGACATTGATGAATTTCAGGCCAACTTTAAAGGCAAGAGCACGAATCATATCAGCAACATCAGCATCGCCGCGAATGGACGTAGGCTCGCAGGGGATCAGGCGCTCCCTGCCGGCGGCCGCCGCGGTTATCTCAATCGGTGCGTCCGGCATCTGGTTCAGGTTAATCCTGGCAGATGTTATTGACCCGGAAAAAACACGGGTGTCGCCGGCGTAAACGACAATTGAGTTCTGTGCATACGCGATTATCTTTTGCGCGTTGGTCGTCAACTTTGACATGTTTTCCAGGGAAAGTCCCCAGAGGCTAAGTTCAAGAATCGTTCCGGTAGCGCCGCCAAATGCTGATATAGCCGCCTCACACTTGAAACCTTTAACCGTCAAGGTGTCGCCAATGTCGCCGTCAAACGTACCGTTGGCCAGCGTGAACGATACGGTAAGCTCTCTCTCCTTGTAACTCATCTGCCGACCTCACTGCTCGTCGCATAATACAGCTTGAATCTGGTGCCGATTTCGTCGTAATAGGGATCGGCTGTACCTTTTGAATCAACGAAAACCAGATCGCCACTGAACCCCAGATATTTATACCGAACCAGGTAAACGCAGTTCAGGCAGAGAACACCCTGAAATATCGGCTTGTCATCGACATACAGATCGGCGTAAAACCCGGTTGAACGCTGATGTAACTTGATCGCGCAGTTCTGGCCGTCAAGCGTGACATAGACCTTTTGGGATAGTGACGGTGATAAGCTAATTTCCTGCATGTCACATCACCTTTTCCAGAAAGTCGGAGACGGTGCTTTTTATCTGCTTAGAAACTGCAGTTGAAGAGCTGTCCCACGACTTAGAGACCGACTCGGCTGCCGAGTTAACGTTAGACACAATCGCCGCCCCAGTCGTCTGGAGAGCGTCTGATAAGGTTGTATCTGCACTTGACCAGGCATTCTTAACATCGCTCAATGTCACCTCTTTCGTCGCCCCGGTGATCACCTGCGTTGATGCTGCGGCGCCATTGTTGGTTTTCGCATTGCTGGTCGGCGGCCCTTCAATAACAGCATTTGAAAGCATGACTTCCCCGCCGTCCATGATCTCCTCGAAAGTGCAGTTAGCCATCAACAACGTCTGCCCGCGATACGAACCCACAAAGTAATCGAAGTGGGTCAGATCGTAGCTGTAATACACCGTGTCCGGCGTCTCGATGTTGTAGGTGCTGGCCGTGTTTTTCATCTCATCCAGTTTCTGAATGAAATTATTCCTGCTCAGCAGAGAGAAGTTGGTCAGGTTAGGCAGTGACCCGGAAAAAGCCGTCCACCCCTCAAGGGCAAAAATGATCCTGAGTTCAGACGGCTGTTTCACTTTGTTGTAGGACGTGTACCGGCCCTTTTCTACCGGCCCCTTAGTCACTGCCGCATCACCGTAGCGATCAACGCTAACCCAGCCGGAAGGAGAGAAAACCTCCTGCCCGGCTGCAGCCGTCAAAAGCGACTCGTCAACGGTGTTATAGGTGATCCGGTAAGTTGGCGACAGGGCGCTGTTAAGGACGGATAACAGGCTTCCTCCCTGAATGGCGGATAGCACTGTCGAGACATTCAGAGAAAACGACATGAGTTATTGTCCTGAGTAGCCAGCCAAAAGCATGACACGGTTGTCGCCGTGCTTTTTGATGTCGCTGGTAAGCTGTTCCACGTTCTGGGCCTGGGTGGTGATTTTGGTGCCATAAAAGTTATAAACACCGCCAGCCTGACCCGGCATCGCGCGGTCTACGGCCATCCCGGCCCCGGGGCGCATTCCGGCCATGACTTTAGGGACGTAATTTCGAGTTTCCGACGGCAGGTTATCCATGCCTTTCTTCTGGACGTTTCCGAGCCCCCAGTTATAGGAAGCAAGAGTTTTTTCCAGATCTCCGCCAGTGGCATCCATTAACCATCTTAGATATTTCGCTGCTGCCTCTGCAGACTTGTGGGGATCGTAAACATCACGACCTTTGAGCCCCATATCCTTTGCCGTGCCAGGCATGAACTGGAACAGGCCTTTGGCTCCGGCCTTCGACTCCGCAAACGGATCACCACCTGATTCAGTAGCAGCTACCGAAGACAGCAGCCCGGCAGGTAGGTCATATTTACCCTCCAGCGCACCGAACTCACCCGCCATTGCCTGCAAGAATGATTTTCCTTTAATACCCAATTTTGCTGCTTTGGCATTTAATGGGATGTTAGGCTGGTATTGGCCTACATCCAATTTCATTGCCGTAGACAAATCCATTTGGGTATCCATCATTGCCTGCTGGTAGGCATTAGGAACAGTCCTCTGTGAGCCATTAGGAACAGCGCCGGAGTCAATTTGCCGCTGCCTTTCCTCTGCGTCTTTCTTGTTAAGGAAAAACTCTCCATTAGAGGTCCAGAAAATACCGTGATTTTGCATCCACTCCTTATTTTCCTTGCTCACTATCTTCGACAGGAGCCCGTCAATTATTGGATAGAGCGCAGTTATGGCAAAAATGAGACCACCCGGACCACTTAGCGCAAACGCAATCCCTCTAAACCATGATGCAACCTTTAAAGCAAGCAACGCGACAATAACATTCTTCCACCCTCCCACTGCGTCGGCTGCATCATTGGCTGCAGCCGCCACGTCTTTGATGGCGCCGAAAAACGCATCAATACCGGCTTTCATCTCTTTAGGGTGAGATTTCATCCAGTCAGATAAGTCACGAAGTACGCCATTGAACTCGCGCACATACGGGATCAGGAAGGTATAAAACTGGTTTTTTGTGGTATCAAGGTTCTGGTTTAATTCAGCCCATGCGGCTGTAAATTCCTTTGCGCCTTTGGTTGAGGCGTCTGTAATGCCGGAGCTTTTAGTCAGGCGATCAACGTCAGGCAGGAATTGCCCTTCCTGGTTGCGCTGGTTGATAGCATCATCAATACCTACCAACTGAAGAATCTGACGGCGGATATCTGGATCGGTAACCTTCCTTGCCGAATCCAGTATTTTCCTGAACGTGGTTTGTGCTGAGTCGTCCCTGATATTGAAAGAATCATGGGTCAGTGAATTAAGCCGGATTGCAGCTTCCTGCACTGGCGTATCGTACACCCCGACCTTAGCCAGTTGCTTTGCGTTCTGAAACCCCTGCAATGCTGCACTTATTTTCTCGACAGAACTACCGGCCGCCTCTGCCGCCTTGCCCACGCCGTCAAGCTCTTTGGCTGTCATCCCCAAAGATTTAGCCTGAATGGACAACTCCATTAGCCCTGAGGTAGTGCTTTTCACAAAGCTCATCAGGCCGCCGGCAGTGACGGTAACGCCAGTCAGTGCCAGCAATTCCGTCTTTATGCTGCCGAAGAATGCTGCTGCCTTTTTCCCCTGCTCCGCCATTTCCTTGGCAGTTTTTTTGGCATCTTCGCGCTGCTTTTTCAGGTCATCACTGACTTCCTGCTGGCCTTTGCGGAACTGAGAAGTATCAAGGCCCAGCGTAATCAGGAGGGCGTCAATTACCGTTGCTGCCATGATCACTCTCCGCTATGGCTCTGTTGGTGTTATCCACGGTCATTATTTCAATCAGCCACCACATATCCTGGACGCTGTATACGGTGTCCAGTTCGTGGAGTGTCGCCATTTTCCCGGAGATCACCGCGGCGATGGTGCGCGGTACATTCGCATACTGTATGAAGCCGCGATCTGAATCTTCCGGGACGGATAAGGGGATTTCTAACTTGCGGTGGCTGCTACAAAAGCGATATGGAGTTTGAAGGCTTCGATTTTCAGACGCGACCAGGTGCTGACTTCTTCGATCTGACCTTCGTCAACAAGCGCTGTTTCGATACCGTTACCGCCGAGGAATTTCACGCAGCCAAGCAACTCATCAAGCAGGGGCTTTGACTGTTCGAACGGAACTTTAGCCAGTGAAGTGATACCCCACTGCGCGAGACCGGCCATGCCGCTGGCCATCACGCTTTCATACAGCTCGCGAGCTTCTGCGTTATCCTCGTCTGGGGCCGGAGCCACCGCAGCACTGATGGCCATCATCATATTTTCGGGAACGGTAACGCCGGCGCCAATTACGGCGCACGCCAGGCGGATCGCCCACTCTTCGGCCTTTCTTGCCGGCATTTCGGTGATTTTGAACTGCTTACCCTTGTCACGGTTATCTGCTTCAACCGTGAATACGATGCTTTTACGAGCCATTTTTGTTTCCTGAATGAGTTATCTGGCAATAAAAAACCCCGCCGGAGCGAGGTCTATAACATGGAAGTTGGTTAGTTTAGGAGGCCTGATTTAACTTCTGTATTTGAATTATTAAATAAGTAATTATCTACAATATCGCCCTTAAACACGATTATAAGCTGCTTCATGTTGGTAGTAGCGCCGTTATCAAATAGTCCATAGATGGGAATAAATGCTTTCCCGCTGATCTGTGTGTTTGTGAAAACATAGTGCCACTGTTCTTTCCCATCACTGGAGATTGATACCCCAGTTGGATCTCCATATGCAGCCTTAACTTCTTGCTTCGTCGTCTTTCCTTTGATTATTTTACTCTGAACGCCAATCTGCGTTTCTTGCTCAATCGACTTATTGCCGCCAGAAGCACAACCGGCAAGTACAACCGCTATTGCTGCAACCAATAGAACCTTTTTCATATCCCTATCCCCGTTGGTTTGTTTTCGACAGATTAGCAGGGATGCGGGGGAGGATAAAAGCCCACCGTGGTGGGCTCATTTCTTCTTCTCTTCACGTTTGCGTCGTCGTTCTTCCCGCAACTCCTCTCGGCGCAAGTCGTCAAATACCTTCATGATCGCTTTCATCATCATGAAATTGACGAAATGGTGATTAACGCAGCCGTGAATGCGTAACTGCTCGGTGAACTCTTCAGCAGAACGCAGCGCCTCCATCATGTTCTTCTCGCCAGTCATGAACTCTGAGAAGTCGCGCCCCGCTCTGGAGGCACACTCAACGATTCGGTTATTCATGGTCACGCCGCCGCATACAGCAGTTTAATCTGACCCTTAACGGGAAACGCGGCCATGCAACGGGCCTCGAAGTCCTTCTGGTCAATGCTGCAATTCGCGATATTGGTAACGGCGATCAATTGCTGCTCGACCTTATCCAGCGCATCAGGCTTGAGGTGCTGGTGAATCTTCTCTCTGCTGTCGCCCGCTGCTTGTTTTGCTGCCTGATAGACATAATCGGGAAGTGCGACACCGTACACCCATCGAGCGGTGATCTGACCGAACAGCGCCGGGCAACCACCGACATGACCAAAGTAAGGAAGGCCGGACATTTTCGACAGCGCCTGGTAGAACGGGTCTTTAAATCGTTTTTCCCAAGAGGTGGGTTGCTGACAGACCATCAGGCCGACAATTTGATCTTCAGTGAGTTGGAAGTTTTTACTCAGTAGCAGATTTTTAATGTGTCGGTCACAGGCTCGGGCGAATTTTACTGACAACCAGCGGGCGAACTCCACCGCCAACTCCGGATGAAGCCAGGTCCCGCCGTTTCGCCCTTTCTCCACTCTGACTAAAAGGGGAGAAAAATCCTCTTTTACGCCGGAGCCAGCAATTCCAAGCTCCTCAGCTAATTCGGCGATATAAATTTTTGTCGCCTCAGTCTTTAGCCAGTCTTTTGGTAGCTTGCCGTGATGCTTTGCGGCAACCGTGGCATTGAACCAGCAGTCAGCAGTAAAAGGAAATGAACGGTCATCGTAATTCATGGGGATGATATTAGACATCTCGGTAATTACCTTTTAGTGATGAACCTTGTCACACAGGAATCCGGCCCACAGAAAGGCACCGATAGCCAAACCGGTATCCTCAAGGGTCATCCTGAAAGGTTCTGTGTTGTGATGTGCGCGTGTGAAGCGCGGGGTATTGCGGGTATAAAAAAGCCCGGACTTAGCCGGGCTGATTTTTTTTATGCTGAGTAGTCTGCCGGGGTGACAGTTTCCCACTGGATGAGTCCAGTTACCGGCTGAAGAACACGGCCGGCAGACGGCATGCGGCGTGCGCGCTGCAGGATACCGTTAGTCATGATGTACTTTTTACCCAGCGACGGCAGGATCACAGTCCCATTGACACGCAGCACAGACCGCGTGGTCATCTGCGTGGTTTGCCAGTTGTCGATGTACTTAATCGACGGGGATGATGCCGCCAGATGGAAAGTCCACGGCAGATCACCATAAACAAAACCACCCAGCAGTTTACCGTCAGCAGTACGCTGGTACTCTGCCATGTCGGTATCACCCATTTCGAAGATGTTTTGTGCTTCGAACTGTTCCAGGTTAAACCCTGACGGGTAGAGCTCAGCGATTACCAGCTCAATGATGGCGTCAGCCGCCGTAATATTTTGACCGGCCATTACTGCACCTCCGTGCTGTTAACGGTGATACCCTGGATGATCCCGCCGTCGGTGTACCAGAAGTAAACCGTTGGCTTGGTACGCGCGGCGCGCATTGCCGGGGTGAACGGGCCGATGTAGACGTAATACCCTTCAGCCATAAGCGAATCCGTAACATCGACGCCAGCGATGGCGTTAATCTGGTCGATCTGCGACTGGTCAAGATCGGTGCCCGCCGTCATGCCACCCCACGCCCTGAATTGCTCAATGGTCGGCTTCATGCACGACTCAATGCGAGCTTTTCCGGCTGCTGCGTAGGGCAGATTGCTCGCCTGCTGGAACAGCGCAACGAGAGCCGCCTGCAACTGAGCATTTACCCATACCTGACCAGCCCATGCGTCAAGCCAGGCATAATCACCGGTAATAGAGCCGGGCGCCCACTGGTTGGTTTCGACGGCATTCGAGGCATAGTTGCCGTAGAAGTTATAACCGTTGGCCTTGGCCGCCTCGTAATCAGTATCGTTACTGATCATCGGCAACAGGCCGGACACCTGACGACCATTCAGCGAACAGCGCCCATTGGCCTGCGTGAAGTTCAGCGCGGCCACAAACCCCATCGCGTTTGCTGCGTGGTTCGGGTAACCATACACCGGGCAGGTATCGTTATAGGCGTAGGTGTTGATGATGTCGTACACCAGTGCATTCGAGCTGCCCGCCACGATTGCCGTTCCTGATGCGTCCCATGGGACATAGGCAAAGCGGTGGTTCTGGCTGTTTGTCCAGAGCGCAAACGCATTAGCCTGGTCTTTGGTGACAGCGAACGTCGTGGAGAATGTTACCCAGTCCTGCTCTTTGGCCAGAATGGCAGTAAAGATATCGTCAACCACTGCCGGCGCCGCACCCTGAGAGATCACCGCGCCGGTCGCTTCGGTCAGTTTCAGACCCGTAGCAAGCGTACCTTCATCGGCAAAGGTAATGGTGCTATCCACGCCCGTGGTGGCAGAGGTGATGATGAATTTCTTCAGCACGCTATCCCAGGTCACTACAACCGAGGAGCCAATGCCGGTTTCAATCAGCTCTGCCGCGTTATCAAAACTGGTGGCGCCGCTGAGGTTGATAGCCGCAGAAGTCTCCTCCGTGCCGTCAACTGTCAGAGTCAACGTACCAGAAAGCAACTTGAGCTGTGCCAGCGTGGTCGCTGCGTGCGATCCGGAACGAAGGAATGCCGCCACTGCTGCGGTATTGAATCGGCTAAAATACAGCTTGCCAGGCATCTGTGTTTTACCGGTGAATGCGGCGAAATACAGCACCGCGGCGGTGTACTCAATCGACGCGCTGCCGAAGTACGCCTTTACCTCATCCGCACTGGAAAATGAGGGTACTGCACCAACCGGCGCGTATGCGCTGTCGGTCAGGAACAGGCCATTGAGATCAATAGCTGTCCCTGTCGCCTTCAGTACGCCGGGAAGCATCTGGGCGATTTTTGATAGCGAAATTGCCATTTATTATTTCTCCGGAGGAAATCTGACGTCGACTGGCTGCGATATCACATCTGCGCCTGTCATAAACTGCTGAGGAACGCTGACGACAATCAGCGGGTTTGCGTGGAATTCAAGCGTCCAGCGGGATTCCCACTGCTTCTCGCCGTTGATCATCGATGTTTGCCGCGGGGGGCCGGAATAAAGCGGCACCAGGACATTCGCGTTTTCCCTGAACCAGGTACATGCGAATTCTGAGCGGGCGATGCGCGAAAAGATGGTGGCATTGTTTTGTGCCTGATCTCCGTAGAAATCGAGCTGACATTGCCATTCATCAACGCGGCGAAGTTCTGCCCGCCCGTAATCGCTAACGCCGTCATACTCGTAATTGACAGCACTGGTTGAGAGGTCCGTCAGAAAAAGCGGCGTCATAGTAATGAAACCGCCTTTCGGCATGGGGGTCTGATTTTGCTGAGTCTGCGTGATCTCTGCATCAGGGAAGAGGGCAGAAAGGAAATCGCCAGTCGCCTTAAACAGATCGCTTTCAGTGACCTGCAGGCCTACGTCAATTGTTGACATGCGATAACCCTCGTCCAGTCCGGCCAGATTTCAGGCACATCCACAACCAGCCACGTTTCATTGCCGATAACGAACTTATCGCCGCCCTGCTGCCGCTCCCTGTTAATCCCGCACCAGTTGCCATCCGTCCAGATACTGACCAGCACACCCTGGATATTCATGTTATCCATGTGCCTGATATCAGCCTGACTCAGCGCCTGCTTTTGCACCATCATCGTTACCGGCGGCGCGAAGCCCGGAGAAGTCGAGTAATCCGGGTTTTTGATTGGTCCGATCGAGCGGTAAATCTGCGCCTCGACGCGAGGATTAACCGCGCTAATGGCGCTTCGCACTATGGAATGAAGATTCACTCTTTCACCTCGTAGTCGACCGAGTTCAGCATGTGGGCCGAGTCTATTAACGGGTCATTAAACCCTTTTTTGTCGACCGTGCTTTTTGCGTTCGGCGGCTCAGAAAAGGCGATGATTGACGACTGAATCTGCCCCTTGATCCGCTCCCCCATCAGCGCCAGGCTTTTGCGGGCGTCAAAATCGTTTGCCTTCATGAGTTTCCCGAGCTCTCCGCCCCACTCCGGACCATGTTCAGAAATGGTCTTCCTGAAGTACGGCCGGGATGGGATCGTAACGATATGCTCGGGTATCATTACTGACTGCGCGAAATTGGCCTTTGATGGCTTTGCGAAGCGCGAAACGCCGTCACGGCGAACGTAAAAGTTCAAATCCCGGGTATGCGCCGGGATTTTTACAGTGCCGCCAAATTCGTTGGTGGCTGCCACAAGTGCTACCGGCGTCCCGTCTGGGTACTTAGCCCCCTCAAGGAAACCCACCTTCAAATCATCGCCAGAGGACAGACCCTTTGCGATAGACTGCAGGTGCTCCATAAGCTTATCGCCGCCTGACATTCCATCCATAGCTACCTCCGGATGAATAAGCGACGATTATAATGGCCCGGGTACATTGAAGGGGATGAGCCCGGGACATAAAAACCAGTCCTGTAAGGCTTTGTGGCCTCCCAGTAAGCTGACCCGTAAGTAGTCTGCTTATACCACCAGGAGTTTTCGCTTGAGGGCCCTGCGTCAGCTGATACTGACACTGACCCCTCCGATGCGCTTGCCACACGGCCAACCAGACCAGAAGCCTTTTCGCCGTTTACGCCTGAATTCAGCGCCGCAATGTGCGCAACCAGCATGTTCAGGAAAAGAGCCCGGATAGAGATATCTTTTACCGGGCTGCTGTCCGTGTTATTCAGATAAATCGTTGCCTCCGTGAAGTACGCATTAAGTAGCGTATTACTTACGGCATCGAACTCCGGATAACGCTCACGAAATGCGGCAACATCAAAGACAACGATCGCCATTATTTTTTGTCCGCCTTCTCAACGCCCGGGGCCGGGTTGTTCTGATCCAGACCTTCCAAACCGGTTTTCTCCGAAGCGTTTTCATTCGCTTTCGCCTGGGCGCTGCTGGTTTTCGCTTGGGCAAACACCAGCTCTTTGCGAACATAGGGCTGATCAGCATGTACGGCCAGCCACGCCTCAAAGGCTTCCTTGTCCACGTTTTCGGTCAGGCCGTAGCCGCCGACAACGATAGAGGAGTTGGAGCCGTTAAGCTCCACTTTGTACTCGCCCTGCTCCAGGATCAGGCCGTTCGGCAGTTTGCATCCTACAGTTACTGTTTCGGCCATGTTACACCCCGATCATGCTGGCGATGCCCAGCGGTTGACGAATGATTGCACCCCAGGTGCCACCGGATTTTTTCTGCCGCCAGGAAGACTCTTCTACCACGACAGCGTGCGCGCGCATCTTCTCGGTGAATGCTGCGTAAGCGGTGTCCTGCTCACCCAGACGCTCAACAATCAGTTGCACCAGCTCGCCTGAGGCGGTGCTGTATTCAACAGCGGTTTCGATACGCATGTTCGGGAAGTTTTTCTTCAGCTGATCGGTGACGTTCACGTTGTACTGGTTCGTCTTGGTCAGGTTGACTTCCATTTCCGGCGACATGCCGAGCACCATGCGATCGGTACGCTCTACGAGGCCTTTGGTCTGAGATACCAGCTGCTTATAGAGGCGACCGGAAATGTCGTCATATACAGCCTGCCCGTCTTTCGTTGCCCAGGTAACGCCACCGCCGGAACCAGTCGCCGCCGGAGTAACCGAAGCGCTCAGAGACGGATCGTTGAGCAGACCGTAGTTTTCCAGCCCGGCGATGCCGTAGAAGTAGGACTTGTTCTGGAACTTGTTCAGCACAAGCGCAGAGGCCACGTTGAGTTCGGCGGCATAGCCGATACGCCCGGCGCCATACATGTCCAGCTCGCGCTCACCCCAGCGGGTGTGAGTCTGATAATGGAACGACTGGCGCGGTACCCAGTTGACGTTGGCAGACGTCATGCCGTTGTTGTTGAAGTCGCCGTAAGCGCTGGTTTCACCAGTCGACTCGACGATCGGGAACTGCGAGGTCAGCGTGGTCCAGTCGCCTTTTTTCACTTCACCGATAATCTCTGCGGCCTTCATCGGCGTTACGAGAACGCGGATAAGTTCCGGATCGACGTAGTTAGTGAAGTAGGCCGGGATGCCGGCGTTATTCGCAGTGACCATTTGCGGCTGGGCATCCATCGCCAGCGCGAAATTCTCCGCAAACTTCGGCTTCAGGTAGTCCTTCGCGCCGGGCAGCACAATGCCATATTTCCCGCTGGCTGCGGCGTAGTGTCGCTGAAATTCGTTCATTACTTGCTCCAGGTGCTGATTTTGACCAGCTCGCCAGCGTCACAATCGCTTGCGGCATAGAATGCGGTCTCGATAAAACCGGCCACGGTCGCGCCGGCTGCGGCGACTTGCACCTCACCGGTGGTCAGGGATGCAAAAACCTTCTGCCCGCGGGTGGCAGCGGTTGACGTTTTGGCCCAGAAGTCACCGGCAACCATCAGGGTGATTTCGCGTCCGGGCTGGATAAGCATGGATGCCTGGCCCAGCCAGATGGTGATCGAGGCCTGACCGTCACGATGGACAAAGCCAGACGGAACACCGCTACCGGCATTGGAAGCCACACCGTCAACGTCCCAGGCGAAGCGGCCGACAGTCAGGCCGTCCTCGCCAGCAACCAGAGCGCCCTCGCCGGCCTGATAGGTCGCGTGAGGGTTGGTGCCAGCAAAGGCCCCTTCGACGCCGGGGGCCGGATACTGGTTAATTCGTGTCTGAAAACCTGCCATGTTAACCTCGTTTCAGTTTGCCAGCGGTCGGGAATGCTTTTTCGAACTCACTGACGGAAGCGGAATCCTGCGCAATGACAGGGCGTGAATTTTCTTTCTGGCTGATCGCCATTTTGACCATCGCCGGATAAGCGGACGGGTGAACGCCGGAGATATCCACGCCGCTCTGTTCAAGCGCGGTGCGATAGACATCTTCAGCTGAGTCCATGGCAACGACGTCGCCGATCAGCGGGCGGACAACCTGCTCGGCTTCACGGATTTTCCGGAAGTTTTCCGCAGCCTTTTTAGTTGCGCTGTCGGCTGCCAGACGAATCGCAGAGTCCATCGCCGTTTTGGAGACTTTGTCGTCTTCTTCATCGTCTTCATCTTCGGCGGTTTTCTTCTTGTCCTTGTCTTCCTCGTCGTCCTCATCATCCGCCGTTTTTTTCTTGTCCTTCTCGTCGTCGTCTTCGTCGTCGGCGGTTTTGTTTTCTTTTTCGTCTTCCTTTTCGGCCTCATCAAGAGCCAGAAGAGCTTTGCGGACTTCTGCCTCCAGATCTGCATCCTGCGCCAGAAGTGGCTTAAGGGTGGCGCGGATCGCCGCTACCTTATGTTTACGCATGTGATTAAGCTCCGGTGGTAATGAATCTGCGACCAGTACATCTGGCCCTGCGCGGCCGTCAGGGACCAGCGCTTCGTGGTTTCCGAAAATGTCACGCATAACGCCGTCATAAGGCTCGCCGTCAGGGGTGACACCCGGGGTCATGTCTGCGACGTACTTGTACGATGCAGATAGCTCTCGCTGCTCTCCGCTCTCAATTCCAGCAATCGCGCTGTTATCCCAAATCGACATACCAACCGTGAGATACGTGCCGTCAAACTCCGCATTGGAGTGCGTCACGCCAACACGAAATTCATTGGGTGGGTCGGTGGGAAAATCGGGGATGTGCTTGCTGAGCACGGGGATGTTATTGAAGGTTTTGGCTGCTTTCCGGAGCTCGTCCGGGTGGCGCCAAAGCCGGTAAAGTTTGTTGGGTTCGAGCCCAAGCTCTTCGCTTCTTGGTATCTCTCGTCCGTAGTAGGCGTTGACGTTTGCCTTGCTGATATTCGTTCGTGAAATCTGAAGGCGGCCATTTGCGTCGATGGTGCGCACAGAGGCGCGATCGAAAGCTAAGCACTCTGTGGGGTTCATTGCTCAATCCTGTTTTGAAAGCCCTGGAATGACAGCCTCCCAGGTGCAACGACAATTTGGTAATTCGCCTGGCATGATGTGCTCGCCATCAATGAGCATCCCTTCCGAGAGATCGAACAGCTTGCCATTGGCTTTCACATGGGACTGGCGAGGCTTTTTACCTGCATGGGAGTGCTTCCATATTCCCTGGGTAATGCCGAGCGCCTGCTGTCGCGCAGACTGAACGACTGAGGTAGCCTTGTTGTTCTGATCTCGGGCAATGAACGCCGCACGGCGCCGGGTAATCCCGTATCGCTTCTGGAGTTCATCGGTGAGATAGGACAAGTCGCGCCCACGCGCTACCGACCGCATAACCAGCCCTTCCACCTCGGTGAAATACTTCTCGGGGATGGATCTGATAAGGCCGACGTTCTCGGCGATGGTCGCCTGAAGAGCGTTATTCATCTGCGAGGTCATCTTGAACTCGACAGTAAACCCCGCATCTTTGAAGGCTGTGGCCAGTGACGCATCCGCGTTTTTCATGGCGTCATTAGCGAATCTGTCGGCCAGCTTTTGCGCCATGTCATCAAACCGCCGCGTCCAGCGCTTAGCCAGTTTCTGCATGGCATTCCGCATCATCACTGCAGGCGATGCATCCATGGCGACAGCCGCGCCGCTGGCCCGATAGTTTGCCGACAGCCAGTAGACAACAGATGCCTGCATTTCCTGCACCTGCTTATCAAGCTGTCGGCGGTACCATGCTTCGACGCCAGCGTTAGGATGAACCGCCCTTATCGTCAGGGTCTGTTTCTTCCTCTTCGTCGTAGTCGTCTTCGATTTCGAGGTCATCATTCAGGTCCAGAGAGTGATAGGGAGAGTCCGGGTCACCGGCGATTTTTTCGCGGACTTCGTTGCCAGAGAGCACGCTGGCGGCCACATAGACAGCGTCCGTGTCAGCGTCTACTTTGCGAATTTCCGCCCGCTCTTTAGCGCTCATTTCGTACAGCGGCTCAAAGTCGAAGGTTATGCCATCGTCAATGTCGCCGAACTCAGAGAGCTGAATGATGTCCATCACGCGCTTCAGGTTGTCTTTAAAAACAGACTGCTGCAGGGCGTGAATGTAGTCGTAGAAAACGCGAATTTCGCCGTCAGACGTTGCGTTAAGGCCATTTGGAGTAATGCCCAGTAGTTTGACGAGCGGGATGCTCGAAACCGCTGACATGTGCTCCTGCGACTGTGCCTGCAGGGCATCCAGGCCGTTAAGCGGGGCGTTAACGAACTCAACCGTTTCTGGCTGGGTAGGGTTGTTGTCTTTTGCGAATGCGCCACGGTTATCACGGCATCGGTTGAAGACATCAAGCCTTGCCAGAAGACTATCTGCCCCACCGCCCTGCAGAATCGTGCTCATATTTGTTCCGATTACCGGAACTGAGAACGAGTGGATCATGTCGCTGACGCTGTCGCGGGTGCGAAGCCAGTTATTGACGTATGGCTCGGCAATCTGCGAAAGAGACAGGCCGCGGAAGTTATACGATGCTTTCAGCAGATCAGGCACCTGCCGCGAGACGAAATCAATCATCCGGCTTGCATGTACGGTCCGGCCCATGACAAACCACTGAGTCGGCTTGTAGAAATCCGGGCTCAGCGGGTTGTCGGAGTTATAAATCCCCGGATAGGTCCAGATGGGCTCAATAACCCTGAACCCCTGCAGGCTGCCTTTCGTGATTTTCTTGTCGCTCATGAAGAGCTTCGATTGCAGCTCGTTGTCGTCCATCCATGCGGAGATTCCCCGCGGCGAACGAACGTCGATGTAAATCTGGCCACCGCCAAAGTAACCATCGTGTTCTGCGGCTTCTTTAAAGCGCTCGCGCACCTTAAACCGCTTCATGGCCTCTTCAAGTTTTCTTACCCGATCCGCCTTGTCTTCATCGCCGACAGTTTTGAGCTTTATCCATTTGCGGGTCATTTCCTCCGCGATGGTGCCGACCATCTTGCGATATTCAGGCTTCTGTGCCAGCGTGGCCAGATACGGGTATCCGGGGAAGCTATCAAAGTCGCCGTAGCCGTAGCCGCCATACGCAGCATTGAGAGCATCGTAAGGCGTGGAGTCCATTGCCAGAATGGCGCTTTTGATAGCCTCGGGGATCACCCCTTTCGGCGGCTCGTAGCGCTGAAACTCTCTTTTCGGTAATGCGCGGACTTCGGCCACGGCCTCTGGCCTGATCCCGACCTTCGGTGCTTCAGGTTCTTTTGCCGGCTCAGGCGCGGCGACTTCTTTCTTTTTAAACCACCACACTTAAATTCTCCTGAGTTGATTCGGGTCGATAACCATCGGCTGCGGGCCGGAAATCAGGTTGTCGTCGATTGCGTCCATCCAGGTATCGAGGATGTCGTCGTTATCGTGACTGTCATCAGCGGAGAAAGCCGCGCATTCCGTCATCGCCGTCAGCACCCACTCCGTTGAGCCTGCGATCGTGCCGTCCTCGTAGAAGATGCTGGAAAGCTTCTGTCCGTCTTCGGTGTGCGTCGCGGGGACAAACACTTTCCCGGTTTTGATTTGGGGGATGACGTTAAGGCAGCGAACGAGCTTGTTCTGTCCGGTTCCGCGCGGGATTTCCCTTACCGGGATGGCGAGTTGCCCTGGGGTCTGACTACGTTTTTTCAGCGTGGTGATGAGGCCCTGTCCGGCTTGCTTCTCTTCAATGGCCATGTGGCGGAGCGGCATAACCCGCATGGAGCCAGACAGGCGCCATTTTTCCCAAACCTCTTCCGCTTTCTTCAGGAGGTCTTCCGGGTCCCACCGGCCGCGAACGACGTCGATGATGTACAGATTCCCGTCCACGCCCATGCCAGCCAGCGTAAACACGGTGTAATCCAGCCAGTCCTCTACCTTCCCGCTGTTCGTATCGACATACACGGCACGGTGCGTAAGCTTCGGCAGCGTGGTGTACGTTCTGAACCAGCTGGTGTCGATAATCCCGCCAGTCAGCGCCATCGGGTTTTGCTGGTATTGCGACAGGAAGGTGTAGCGGTCCTTTTCCCACAGCTGCAGGAGGTCGTTAACGTCTTCCATCTGCGGCCAGTAGGACCAGTAGCGAACGCCACCAACGACCACAGAATCGGTATCTTTTACCGTTTCCCAGCAAAGCGAACGCCATGGCTCATCGAGCGACTGGATGTACTTCTCGTCGATCATGGCCGGTATGGCGACATGGTGAAACGGCACGCCCATTCCGCCGGCAAGCATGAAGCCCGTTGCGTCGTCGGTGTGCAGGCGCTGCTGGATGCTCACAAACGGAGTCGGGTGCTCTTTCGACTTATCGCCGCGGCGTGATCGAATGGTGTTTACCAGCAGCGTATTCGCGCTTTTGCGTCGGGACTCGCTGAGCATGTCCACCGGCTTGTTGTAGTCGTCCAGCATCACCATGCCGGAGAACTCAGGTCCGTAGTATCCACCACGACCACCGGTGATTTGCCCGTTGCTTGAGCGCGATACCGTCTGGCCTATAGAGCGCCCTCGCTCGTCCTTTATCTCCCACTCTTCTGCCTGGTTGACACCAAACGAGCAGGGCCAGAACTCCTGATATTCTCGGCTGGCGATAATGTCGCGGGTGCGCCGGCTGTTACGCTTTACCAGCGTGTCAGCAAAAGAGATATTCAGGTTGCGAAAGCGTTTAAGCCGCTTCTCCTGCACCAGGGCGTTGACATACGCCGGGAAGTGAATGGAGAAGAACTCAGTTTTCGTACCGCCTGGCGGGATGTTGATAATCAGGTTTCGCGGGACAAGGCGCCCGGCAAGCAGATCATCAATTTTCGAAGCCATCAGGCGGTGATGCCAGTTAACCAGCAGCCGATCGCCCTGAATCAGCTCGAACCATATCCGGGTGAAGTTCAGGAATGACTTCGTAGACTTTGAACGGATGATCACGCGCTCCGGGAATGACAGGTCATCCCATTCGATAATTCCGCTCATATCAGTCCAGCCCTTCTAACCTTCCCTCCAGCTTCTGCTGGGCCTTCGCATAGTCTTCAGCGGTGTACGTCACCTGATTCAGCGGGCCGCCGTCTTTACCGGTCAGCTCGACCTTTTGCTTGTTGCTGTAGGCGTCGCCAACCTCTTTTGCCGCCTGTTCCAGTAACTGAGCTGTCATGCCGAGGTTCTTCATACCTTCGGCAGTCGTCGACATTCGCTGCAGTACGCGCAGACGGTAGGCCTTGTTGGCGATAGGGATATCGGAAATTTCGTTGAGAAAACGGTCGCGGGTATGATTGAAGAGGTCTACCCACTTTTTAGCCAGACCCTTGCCGCTGACCTTCGTCGGATCGTGCGATTCAACTTGCTGAGGGGTGACTTTTATCCCGTAATCTTTTTGGATGGCGTCGACCACAATCGACAGCGTGTCATAGCACGCAAGCATTTGAACGATGGCGGCTTTAACTTCCGGTTTTAGTGCAGCCATGAATCACCATCCTTCCAAAGCATTCCAGAATTAAGCCAGTTTCAGCATGCACGTCCCGCAAGCTCTGGCAACATCGATATGAGCAACCTCCGCCGGCCTGTTCGCCGCATCCACCATTTCCTGCACGTCTTTGCTGGCGCCGTAACGCCGGACAACTCCGACGAATTCCTCGACGTCGTGGCCGCGAAGTTTGAGCACCGGCATACCGGTCTCTTTGTTGAATTTCGGCGCGCCATAGTCATCGGTAGCCTGGGCGATGTGGTAAAGCTCATGCTCTACCAGTGCGCAGAACTCCAGATCGTTGCATTGCTCGCAGTAGTCAGCAGCCAGGGTGATGATGAACTTCGGTATGCGTCCGAACCATTCATGCATCTGCTGCTCCATTCTGGCTTTCTGCCAGCCACCGGCGCGCATCATTACCTGCTCACACTGGCCCAGCACAATGCGGCCGCTTTTGGCGAATGAGCCAGAGGCCCACATGAACGCGACATCAGCATCGAGCAAGTGCGCATGGTCAGGGTTATGGATTTGGCCATCTTCGGAGAGGATGTTCTGATTTACCCATTCGCCGATTTCGGCAGCAGGGATCAGCCGGGTATAAGGCAGCCAGTTTTCGCCAGTGAAGTTGACGGGAGGGTATGGTCTGCGATTGTCATTTCCAGCCATACAGAATAATCCTCTGGGTTGCTTTGATGCCATTTCGGTAATTTCGACACCGCAGCACCCGTAAACTCACATAAAACTCTGTCAATGATACAAAAAGGCATCATTTGCAGAACTTTATAAAATTATTGAACGCCTCTTTCGGTACCTACCTTTGTCTGCCGGCATGGATGTGCTTGTCTCTTATAAGAGACAAAGACTGCTCAGAAGCTATTAAGACTCACTATTAGGAAGGGCTTGTCCAACGCGCAGCGGATTTAATAGTGGCGAGTATAGATACATCACCGCCTAAGAATTTAATGTTACCGGAGTAGGAACAGCCACGCGGAGGGATAATTTACACAATAGAACGCACCACACCATCAACTAACCAAGGAGGTTTTATGTCTCACATCGAAATTGTACAGCTGTTCGATTCATATGTTTTACTGGCGACAGACATCATTTTGCTCATCATCGCTTACTGTAAATTGATTGCCGTCCTTTCTCGACATTCCTAATCCCCGCCTTATCCAGATTGCACTGCCCCAGCGCAGAGTAAAGCTTCGCGTTTAACTCCAGACTAGCCTGCCACGTGAACGGAGCCTCCATTCCGGGGATCGGTGTGTCTGCAGTAAGGTCAGCGCTTATCGGGACCACCGGCGCCGGTACGTAAACCGTCCGCGTATTCCCGCAAGCTGTCAGCAGCGGCAGCAGGAACAAGCTGCTTAGCACACTGATCGCCTTCAAGCGCCTGCCTGATGTAGATAACACGCTGCTCACCTGCCTGGGAAAGTTCGGTCTTTGCATTCTGGGTTACCCGGGAAATGTCATTGATGAGGTTCATTGCAGTGACTACGCTATTGCTTACGGTCTCGGCGGTTTCCGCCCTGATCGTTGCTTTATCACGCTGCTCTTTGAAGGTGATGGCGTTGTGGTGGTAGTGACTAGCCAGCCAGCCGAGGCTGACTATCAGGCAGATCACTATGGCGCTGATGACTGCGATTAGTCGGTTCATGGTTGTACTTCTGCTACAAATCCGCCAGCGGCTTTGAATTTTGCGATCAGGTTATCTGCCTTATGCTCAAACTGGCCATAGCCTGCCCCGGGCAATGACGCCCAGATATTGCTGCAGCGATCGATAGCCTGACGAATATCACCGCGATCAATCATCGGTAAAGCGCCACGCTCTTTAATCTGTTGCAGTGCCACAGCGTCCTGGCTTTTCGGAGAGAAGTCTTTCAGGCCAAGCTGCTTGCGGTAGGCATCCCACCAACGGGAAAGAAGCTGGTAACGTCCGGCGGCTGTTGATTTGAGTTTTGGGTTTAGCGTGACAAGTTTGCGAGGGTGATCGGAGTAATCAGTGAA
>OAQV01000071.1_pt1 | contig 27156 bp, 35 predicted proteins | sample 1501101 | NCBI WGS metagenome assembly OAQV01 (sample SAMEA3360666, study PRJEB22359) | human gut metagenome | biome: ENVO:urban biome; feature: ENVO:human-associated habitat; material: ENVO:feces | place: Bangladesh | collected 2011
CCCGCCGTCGACACTGGCCACGGTGAGGACAGATCCGGGGGTGAGGCGCGGGGTCTGCCAGGTGCCCTCGACGGACACCTCCGAGGTTGTCTGGCGGGACGAGCTGGTGGCCTTGGTGACCTGCGCGCTGATCGGCTCGGGCGCGGTGGGGGCCGCGAGCGCGGGAGCCGCGGCGGCTGCAATTGCCAGGCCCATGGTGAGGCCGAGGCCTGCGAGCGTGTACTTGGTGGTGTTCTTGGTGTTCATCGTTAATCAGTCCGTTTCGGTGTCGAGGGTGAGGTCGAGTGCGTTGATGCGGGCTTCCTGAATGAGGCGGCGCACCTTCTTGTCGGTGCAGGGGCGGGAGGGGTGTTTGATCCACCAGGTGGTGGAGTGGAGCCATTCGACGGTTGTGAGGGTCATCGGCGGGCCTCCTCGTCCTCGTTGGCGGCGGCCTGGTCGGCGTATTCAGCGAGGCTCTTCTCGAACAGCGCGTTCATGACTTCGTCGGGGCGGGTGACGACCATGAGGCCAGCAATGGCGAGCGCGCGGATGCACCGGGGCATCACTGCCCAGGCGAGGCGGTGTCGGAAGCCGTGCCAGCCGTGGTGGCCGTACTTGAGGCGGTTGATGTCGTCGGCGTATTTCGCGGGGATGAGCATCTCGGTCACTTCGCGTCCCCTTCCTGGTCGGCGTGGGTGAGGTCGATCAGGGCGCCGATCTCGTCGATAGTGAGCGTGAACGCGCCGACGATGTGGTCGCGGGCCTTCGGGTTCACGGCGGGCATGTCGAGCATCCTCATGGCGTCGAGGGTGCGGGCCTGTTCGCGGTGGAGGGCGGCGCGCACGAGGTGCGCCTGCCTTGGGGTTAGGGTGGTACCGTTGATCTGCACGATTAGTGTCCTTTCCGGTCGTGCGTGGGTCTCGCGGGGTGGCAGCCTCGCGGGGCCCGTCTTTTCTTTGTGGGGGTTACGCGGCCCGTTGGGCTGCGCGGGTTGCGGCGGCCTTGCGGGCTGCCTGGCTGCGTTGGCTGCGTGCGGTGATCCTGCCTTCGCCGGGCGCTACCGTGTGCCGCTCCTGGTAGGCCTGCAGGGCGTCGGCGGGGATACGCCACCCGGCCCGGCCTCGTTCGTTCCACGCTGCGATCTGCCCGTCACGGATGCGACGGCGAACGGCGGCGGGAGAGAGCCTGAGCATCTCGGCGGCCTCGGCGAGGGTAAGGATCTGAGTCACGCGGCCTCGCCTCCGAAATCGACGCGGCGGGCCTGCATGATGACGACGCCGCTGCGCTGGTCCTTGATGGCGTAGCCGGCGGCACTCGGGGCCACGTCGGCGTGGGCGATCTGATCGGCGCGCTGCATGAGGTCGGCGACCGTGGTCCCGAGGATCTCAGCAAGGCGAGTCAGTTCAGATACTGAGAAGTCGCCGTGCCCGTTGAGCTTCCTCGAAAACGTTTGTCGGCCAATCCCAAGCGCACGTGCGGCGGTGGCCTGTGTCAGGCCGTTTTCTGCGACGCGCTCGCGGATTGCGGTCGTGAGTCCTTCCATGTGGGGCACCTCCTTACTTGGTACTTGGTTGTCTCAAAAATAAGACACTGCAAGTATGTCCCATAAATAAGACAGACGCAAGCCTAGATAGCTAGACGTGTCGCTAATTTGAGACATAGAATGTTGACCATGGTGAAAAAACCGCTGAAAATAGGCCATTTTGAGAAACGATTAGTGATGCTCATTACATCCGCAAATGCGGCGCGCGGAGGCACGATCAGGTCGCTTGCCGCCGCCTCGGGCATCTCACGCGCCCGCATTGACCGCATCCTGCGCGGCGTCGCGTCAATGAGCGCGACCGACCTGCAGAGCATCTGCGACGCTCTCGACCTCATCCCATGGAAACTCGCCCTAGCCGCCGAAACGGGGCGCACCTACGAGGAGGTCGTCGCAGACCTCGACGGCGAGCCCGTGGCTTGACAGACGCGCCACGAAAACGCCGCGCATATAGCAAGGCCCCCGCCGGGGCGCTTGTTCCGGCGGGGGCAGTGTGCAGTTAGGAGGCCCGTGCGCGCGGGCAGGCCCCGGAGCCGATCCGGGTGTCAATATGTATGCACGCGTCCATCGTAGCACTCACGTCCCAGGTTAGGGACAAGAAACCGCCGCCCCTGACCTGACTTTCCCGATCAGTTTGCAGAGGCGGCGGGGTTTGCGCATGTGAGGCCAGCGCAGGTGGCCGGGTCTCTCGCGTCGGGGCGCGGTTTACCCAATAGAGAACCGCGCAGCTCCCCGAAAGGGCCGCGCGATCGGTTCCCGCAATTCTACACCTAGCCGCCCACATCTGCGTCCAGGCCAGGCCGTCGATATGAGAAGTCCCCACACGGAACCATGCGGAAGTGTGGGGACGCTGCCACTAGCTTACCTCACGGCGGGCACATCTGCGTCCAGGAGAGCCGCCCCTACACCGTGAGAGACCCGGTCGCGGTATAGGGGCGGGATCTGCGCATTGTTGCCCGCGCATGGGCCGGGGCCGCGCGGCCATGAACCGCGCTACTCCTAAGCGGTTAGGGGTCACCCCGCGGCGGGCCGGGGCCTGCAGTGCCTAACCTCGATATGGCCCCGGTCATTTGTGCGTGAAAACAGAGGCCTGACCGGGGATCTGTTGCCCCTATCCTACCTCGGCGCACCCACATCTACGTCTCCACACGCGGCCCCTACGCGAGGTGAGGTGTCAAGACAACCAGCCGCGAGCGCAGCGCCCCGCGAGCGCGATTTTAGGTGCGTGTCACGTGACACGCGCACAACGTCACGCAAGGGGGTTTAAGGCCTATTCAAGGCCAGTCAGAAAACCAGACTTTTCGGCAGAAAATCAGCGCCTTTCCCCACGCTCACACCGCAAACCCTGAAACGCCCTGTGCAGAGACATGGTCCCCACACCCTCACAACAAAAACCGCACTATTCTGCGGTAAACTGAGGGTGTGGGGGCCGCGTGACACGCTTGCGTGACACACACGCTAATCAATCGGAGTACAATCAAGACCAAGCAAACGCACCCAAGATCAAGCAAGGCGGCGCAAAGATGGCATCTGTCAAGGCAGTCACGCACCGTGACGGTACCGTCGTCTATCGCGTCCGCTACCGCGCAGGGGGCAAAAACCCCGTATCCGAGACCTTCGCGGACGCCGCGAGCGCGCAACGCTTCGCCGACCTCGTCGACCGCATCGGTGGGGCCGCCGCCCGTGAGATGCGCAGTCTCGACGACCTAGCCGCCGCCGACACGCCCACGGTCGCCGCGGCGTGCGAACACCACCTCGAAGCGCTGGCCGCGTCGGCGACACCCGGCACGATCAGTCACTACCGTCAGATAGTGCGCGACCGCATCGAACCGCACCTCGGCCCTATCCCCGTTGACATGCTCACCCGGCACACGGTCACGAAGTGGGTCGCGGACATGCGGCGCACGCCCGTCACTCGAGGGGCAACCGCCGGACGACCCCCGTCGGCTAAGACGATCCGCAACGCCCAAGCCCTCCTATCCGCCACCCTGCAACGGCTCGTCGACGAGGACGTGATCCCCCGCAACGTGGCTAAGGCTGTCCCACTCCCTAAGGACGCGACCGTTCGTGAGATGAGGTTCCTCACCCCCGACGAGTTCGCACGCCTCCACGCGGCGATCCCCGCCGATTACCAGCCCTTCGTCGCCGCAATGTACGGGCTAGGCCTCCGATTCGGCGAAGCAACCGCCCTCACGGTCGCCGACGTCGACCTTGACGTCGCCCAACCAGTCGTCCGCGTCAACAAAGCCTGGAAGGTTGGCGAACACGGCTCCCGCTATCTAGGGTCCCCGAAAACCAAGCGCGGGCGGCGAACAGTCACCATCCCCGCGCCCCTGGTCCCTGAGCTGCGCGGCGCGCTCGCGGGTAAGGCAGCGGATGAGCTGGTATTCACGGCGCGCCGGGGCGGGCCGATCACGTCGGCCCCGTTCCACAATCACATCTGGCGGCCGGCGTGTGATGCGGCGGGTCTGTCGCCGCGTCCGCGCGTGCATGATCTGCGTCATTCGCACGCGTCGGCGCTGATCGCCGCCGGCGTGCCCCTCCCCGTCGTTCAGCGACGCATGGGCCACGAGTCAATCCAGACGACCGTCGACGTGTACGGTCACCTCGCGCCCGATGCTTACGCGGGCGCGGCGGAGGCTATGAGTGTGGCCATGGGTGGCGCGGTCCCACAACTCGGCATGTGATGCACATCTCCCTACACTAGCTTGCGCGATAGCCCGCGCGCGGGCTATAGTTATTGCATCGGGAGGGACAAGCCCCCCGAACCTCAAAGAAGGAGACAAGATCATGACCACCACGACCGTTTTCCGCACCGCCTGGGCCGCCGACAACGTTCAGATCAGCGACGAGCGCGGCCGCCTGAACGGCCACTACTCCGCGATGCTGTGGGCCGAGCGCTTCAACAAGATGAAGCGAGGCTGTTTCCTCATCGGTACTGTGAGCGTCCAGTTCACGAAGGGTGAGGGCTACCGCATCATCCTGAAGGATGAGAACGGGAACCGCGTCATCGATGAGACGGTGAAGAACTGCCCCGGCCGCGATTACATCTGCGGCGTGGCCGCCCAGTGGATCACGGCCCACAAGCCCGAGGCCCTCGTCGCCTACTGCGAGCGCCGCGGCGTCGAGATCTGACCCTAAACACCCGGCCCCCGCGCCCACCACAGGACGCGGGGGCCAACCCACAGGAGGAGAAAGTGACCGAACCGCTGACCCCTGCAGGCCTGCGTTGTCGCCGCAAAGCCCTCGGCATGAGCCTCGGCGACCTGGCAGCCCTCCTCGACGTGAACGAGGGCGTAATCCGATCCTGGGAGATTGGCAAGACCTGGCCGCGTAACCCGATCAGCGTTCACATGCTGCTCGGCAACCTTGAGGACGCGGCCCTCGACTGCGTCGACGAGCTGACGGCCCCCGCTGACGACGAGATCGAGGACGTGCGCGTGGTGCCGACCGCCCTGTTCTCTTACGTCGACCAAGCCGCGTACGAACAGGGCTGCGAATGGGCCGCCCGACTCCCCTTGTCCACGTACCAGGCGTGCGTCGGGAGGGCCTTCGCCTTCCTGGCCGACCAGGACATCCCTGTCGAAATAATCACCCGAACGAACTGAGGAGTAGCTATGACCCGTGAATATCTGGGTGCCGCTGACTTCGCGGCGCGCGCAGGCCTGGCCCCGGCGACGATCCGCTCCTACATGAGGAAGGGGCTAACGCCGCCCGCTGACGTGCAGATCAGCACACCTAACGGCCCCCTGCGCGGCTGGTCACCGGAAACGGTCGACGCGTGGCTGGCGTCGCGGCCAGGGCAGGGTGCGCGCACAGACCTGCGCAAATAGGAGGAACTATTCGGAAATCCCGATATGTTCCTCGCCTGAAACACGACAAGGCCCCCACCGACCCGTTTCTGGGCGGTGGGGGCTTCGTATGCGCGGTGGCTTAGGGGTGGACGGTTGTCGGCCAGGAGGCCATGAGGCCGTTCGCGCCCTTCCCGAGCGCCGTCTGCGCCTGAGACGCGTTCGTGATGATGTGCGCGATTGTGGGCTTGCCGGTCGCGGTGAGCTGTTGCCACGCGGCGGCGGGCGCGTTCCACTCCATACCGAGGACGTCCCACCGGCTTGTGTCGGCGGCGGCCAGCTCGTTCGGGTACAACATGCACATGGTGCGGTAGCCCCTGGCCTTCGCACGGTCCACAGACCCCGCGTTCACGAAGTGCTTCCACAGCACGCGCCGTTCAGGGTGCCCGTTAAACGCGTCGTCGAGCAGATCGTACAGGTCGAGTTCGGCCTGCAGGTCCGATGAGTTGGCGTCCTGCTTCGATGAGGTCACCTTGTGGTCGACGGCGAGGATCACGTCGGCGGGCAACTGCTCGAGTAGATCGGTGAACCGTAGGAACGGCCCCGACGCCTGTCGCAGCGTTTTCAGCGTGTCCCACGGCGTCGACCAGATCGGATACTTCGTACCCGGTACCGTGCGTTCCGTGGTCCAGTCGTGAATCATCACGTATTCACCAGACCCACACCTGCGCAGGGAGACCTCGAGGGCCTTGAAGCCTGCGCGTAGGGACGCGTCGAGGCCCGCCTGCGTGAACTCCGGGTACTCCGTCCCACCGATCCGATGGGAGATGTAGAACGGGCGGCGGGTGAGGAACTCGGCGACCAGGTCACGCGACGCGCTCGGCGCGCCTGTGGTGCGGGGTCGCAGTGGAATGTCGCCACCGTCGCGTCGGCGGCGGTACAGGCGGCCCGTCACATCCCCGCCGTCACGGCGCCGCACCTTGAGTACGCGGCCCGTGGGGGCGGCGTTTTCCACGGCGTCACGCATTGGGAATCACCACCTGCACGCCCGCGCCGTTCGAGGTCTGCGTGTTCGGGTAGGTGACCGTGAGGTCGCCAGCCTGCGCGGTGCGGCGGGCCACGAGCACGGTCTGTAGGTTGTTGCCTTCCTGTGCTGCGAACTCGAGGCGATCCCATCCCTGGTTGATGGTGACCTGGTCGGCGGTTTCCGGTGCCGTCGTGCGCTCAAACGCGAAGCCGAGCGTCAGGCCGGTGGTCGCGGGAACCTCGGGGGCCGTGCAGGTGCCCGTCTCGGCGGGTTCGGCCTGGCGTTTCTTGACCTGGCCGACGACAGGCGTGCCACCGCCGCGGGTGGTGACGGCTGCCCAGCCGGCCTCGACGGGCTGCGACGTGCGCACCGTAAGCTCGGGAGCCCAGGGGCCGACCGCGACCGTGAAACGCATCGTCCCGATCCAGTAAGGGTCGACGAGCACCTCGAAACCGGCGGGGAAACTGAAAGTCTGGCCGTTGACTGCCTTGGTATTGACGGCGATCACCGTACGGTCGCCAGCCTGGCCGCCGGTGCGGATCGTAATCGTGTCGCCGATGTGCTGACCGGCTGCGTGGCTGATGAGGGTCGGGCCCGCCGCCGGGTTCGGGCGCGTTTCTCCGTGGTCGTCGTGGCCGGGCGCGTCGGCCTGCTCGGTCAGGAGGTAGACGGCCCCGTCGGGGAGGGCTTCGGCCTCGGCGCGGCTGTTGACGATCTTGATGTCGGCGAGGGTCAGGGGCTTGCCCTGATCGTCGACGAGTGGCGTCCCGCCGGGGCCGGGGGCCGGGGTGTCGCCCGGCGTGGGTGCCGGTGCGGTGAGTAGATCCCCGAGGGTCATGGTCTGCCCGTCAGTGAGGGTCACGTCGCGCTCGGCGAGGAGGCCGGACGGGGACGCGACGGACACGACGTAACGGCCCGGCATTAGTTCGGCGGTGACATGCCCGTCGTCGCCCTCACTTGCGACCGAGCCGGGGACGATGAGGTCACCGTCAGGCGTGCGCGTGGGATTGGGGTTCGGGGTGGCGGTGATGGTGACGGTGACGGGCTGGCCGGTCGGTGACTTAACGCGGCCCTTGATGGTGGCGGTCATGAGTTGTCCTCACTGTGTAGCTGTGCGGTGCATGGGTGGCCCGCCGCCCACGCCGCGAGCCTCGGGGGTCGTCGCGGCGCGGGGGCGGGTTACTTTTCGGCGCGGGCTTCTAGCGCGTCGAGGCGCTCATAGATCGCACGGTGCGTGTCGTGCGCGTGCGTGTCGATCAGGCGCGTCGACGCTTCACGGGCGGTGCGCTCGTCGTGGATCTCAGCGGCCAGGCGCGCGCCTCGCTCATCGATGCGGTCGATGCGCGCTTTCATGTCGGCCAGGCTGTCGCCGTGGCTGTCGAGCGTTGACGCGACGCGGTCGACCGTCTCACTGACGGCCTTCACGGTGTCACGCACCGCGTCGATGTCGTCGCGGATATTCGACGAGTGGTCATTGCTGACCTGCGCATCCGCCGACTGCGCGGCTGCCTTCGCCTCCTCAGCGGCGCGGGTTGCCCGCTGAAGGTGCGACTCCATGCTGTTTTTCAGGCGAGTGAAGCCGACGGCGGCTGCGCCGCCCAGACCTGCGATCAGGACGGCGACCAGGCCGTTAAGGGCCTCGATGACCTTCGGGTCCGAGAGGATGTGCGTCACTGGGCACGTTCACCGCCCGTGTCACCAACGGACAGATGCAGGTCGTCAACGGTTTCGCCGCCGGGGGTGAGGGCACCCGCCCAGTCAATCAGGGACGCGCCGTTGATCTTGACAGCCGAGAGCACCTGGAAAACGCTCCACGCGATACCAAGGAACACCGACGCCTGCGCGAGGAAAAGCTGCCAGGTCGCCGGGTAGCTGCCCGAGACCCAGACGGCCAGGGAGACGACGACGGCGACCACCGCGAGGAGCGCCTTCCGGCGGGCCGGGGTCCAGTACGGGCGGTCAAGCGCCGCCTGCACGACAGGCCAGATGAGGCCGACGACGACCGTCACCAGGAAAGGATCGGACTGTAGACCGAGGAGGAGATTGTTCACGTCAGTTTCCCTTCTCCGCGCCCGCGAGCGCGGCGTTAATCGCCTGGTTGGTGGCCGGGCCGTAGATTTCGTCGTCGTCCACGCCGACGGCGCGCTGGAGGTTGCCGACGACGCGGTCGTGTGCCTCGTCCGAGGCGTCTCCCCAGATGCCGTCGGCGTCGGTCCCGATCACGGACTGGACGTATTCGACACCGAACGGGAACTGCCGCCCGCCCCAGCTGGAGGCGGCGACCACGGCATAAATGCGCTTGGTGGTGTCGGGGCCGACCACGTTGTCAGCGGTCGCGCCGACAGCGGCCTGCAGGGCAGTGACGTCGGTGTAGCCCGCCGTGGTGGTTGCGTCGCCGTAGTGCGGGCGGATGACCGCGCACACCGAGGACCAGTCTCTGGTCCTACGCCACACGCCGCCGCCGTTCGACTGTGAGCCCGCAGTACCCGAGCTGGTATTGAACTCGATGGTCTGTAGCCATCCGCCGTAATTGGCTTCCACGATTCCGACGTGATCGGCGATCCCGTCGTCGTCCCAGTCGAAACAGACCAGGTCGCCGGGTGCTGCCTGGGTCATGGGGGAGACGAGTCGGCCTTCGCGGGCGGCTGCGTTGATCCCGTAGGGCACGTACGCGAAGTCGCCGCCGGGCAGGACAGATTGCTTCTCTTCGTCGGTCGCGCACCAGGAGGCGCCCATTGCGCAGAAGGGCACGCCGGACGTGCCGTAGTATGCGCCGTGCTTCTGCGCGTACCAGCGCCCATACTTCGAGCCTTCCTCGGGGTCGTCCCATCGGGTGTAGCCGATTTCGCCGGCTGCCCAGGCGAGGACGTTCTGTGCGGTCATGCTCATCGGGTGGCCTCCGTCTGCTCGTAGGGGATGAAGATCGGGTCGACGACGTCGGGCGGTGTGACCGTCGCGGGCGTCATCGAGGCCATGAGCTGCTCAATGTTCGGTTCCATTGGTTTCTCCTCGATTGGGTATGGGAAAGCCCCCGGACGGGCTTGTCCGAGGGCGTAAACGATCAGGTGGCGTCAGTAGCCGGTGGCGTGGAAGGTGAAGCTCACGGCGGTTGCCACGTCACGGTCAGGGAAGGTGAGGCGGAACCCGGTCGCGTTGATGATGTCAACGGCCCATCGTGTCGGGATATGCGCGTTCACGTCCGCGTTCACCTGCCCGTATGCGAAGGTGACGCCGACGTGGACGCAATCGTCAGGGAAACTAACCGGGAAGTTGATAAACGGTGTGACGCACCGCTTCGCCCCGGCGACACCCTCGTACTGCGCGAAGCCCGTCCAACGCCCATGCTGTTCGACGCGCGAAGCCTGAGCGGCGACGCTGCCTTTCGCGCCGACAACCCAGTTGCCCGCGGCGGCCCCGTACGTGATGACGGGGGTCAGGCGTGTGAGTTCCCACTGGCCGCGCTGGTTCTTCCTGCCCTCGCACTTGTGGATGTGGTTTGACATGTCAAAGTAGATCGGGCGTGTGGCGGTCGGCGGCTGCCCGGCGCGGGCGGCTGCGTTGCAGACGTTCACGGCCTCGTCGTAGGTGTCAACGTGGATGATGTGGCTGATTGACCCGGCGGTTTTCGGCCAGGTGGCGAGGATGTCCTCGCCCGCTTCGGGCGTGCGGACACGGTTCCAGTTTTCGACGGTCAAGACGTTCTCCCTTACTGTCGCAGATAGGTGGCGGTGAAGCGGTAATCCTTGAGGGTGGCATACGCTTTTTGGTTCGATTGCAGGGCGATCCCAAGGCGCTCGCCCTCCCCGCACCGGATCATTCCCGACGTACGGATCGTCATGTACTGGCCGGGACCGGCGGACCCGTACGCGTAAACGGACCCGAACGCCGAGGTCGGGGAATAGACGGCCCCGCGCGCGGCGTTCGTGACCGCAAGCAGAACCGTGCCGTCCCACCCGTATGACTTGATCGCCGCCCACGCTTCTACCTGATAAACGCCGGCCTTCGGGACCGTGACGGTCTGCCCGCCGTCCGACGTTTTCCACGTGCCGCCGGTTTCGACGAGCTTCCGACCGCCGGTTAGTAGCTGCAATCTGTTCCACACGTCGCCGTTGAAAACGGTCGATGAGACCTCCCCCGATGCCCAGCACAAGGCCGGCTTGTCCGCGAGAGCATCCCATGGCATTTCTGTTACGAGCGTTCGGCGCCCGTTGATGGTCTGCCAGTACGCGAGCCCGGTCGGGGTGAGTGCGGCGTCGTTGCCCTGGCCGTCGGCAAGCTGAATCTGCACGGCCTGGTTGGTGCGGGTCATGCTGATACGCGACGGCGCGGGGTCTGAGTACGCCTCGGTCCAGTTGGTGAGGGTGAGGCGGATCGGCCATTGGCGGCCCGCCGGGGGCACGGTGGGCGGCCAGGTCGCGGTGATCCTAATCTGGCGGTCGTCGGTGGCCTCGAGGTCGCCGACGTTCAGGGTCAGGGTGCGGGTGGTGGCCTGACTGGTGGAGGTGGCCCTGACGGCGGGGGCGCCGCCGATCAGGTAGGTCGCCGTGACGGTCGCCCCGGCGGGGGCGGTCAGGGTGAGGGTGACGCGCAGGTCACGGATGGTCTTACCTGTGGTGGGTGTCGAGGTGGTTTCGACGTGTTCAGGCCCCCATGCGGGTCTGGCGATCTCAAACACCGGGTGCCCACCTTGCCAGCGTGCGGTGGTCGCGGGGTTCTGGCCGTTCGGGGCCCCTTGGGTGAAGGCTGCGCGCCAGGGCATGAGGTTATCGCCCCGTGCCGTGCGGGCGGCGCCGACACCACCGAGCACGAACTCAGAGCCACGCAGTTGCGCACCGCTAATCCACTTGCCGGTGATGCGGTCGGCGATCAGCTCACCGGGGACGACGGCGTTTTCAGCGCGGATCTTGTCAACGACGGTGAGGGTGTCGAACGCCGCGAGCTTGCTGTAGAGCGCTTCGCTTGCGACGATTTCGCGGGCGGTGACCGTGCCCGCCTTGATACGCGACCCATCGATAGGCCCGGCGCTGGCTTCGGCGATCTTCCGCGTGAGGTCGTCGCGGGTCTCCTCGATTGCGGCCTGCGCGCCCTGCAGGGCGGCGGACGCCTGATTCGCGGCGTCGCGGGCGGCCTTCGCAGCCTCGCCCACGGGCACCGTCACAACGCCGGTCGGGGCGGTGACGGTTGGCGCGTGGGCAAGGGTGGCCGCGCCGGTCGTGTCGCGGTCCAGGCGGACGGGCGCGCCCTGCCAGGTAATGCCAGCGGTCGATGGCACGACAACCGACGTGCCGGGCGGGGCACCGTGGGGGGTGACCTCGACGAGACCGGCGCCCTGGTCCACAATGCCCGTCACTGTGCCCTGCACGGGGCCCGTGTGCGGCGAGGGGCCGCGCTGTGGGGTGAGGTCGAGCCAATCAGAGAGGCTATCGGGCGTTGACACTTGCGTAAACCTCCAGATCGACGCGCATTTGCGCGTCAGAATCGGCTAAATCGATGGAATAGCCGGTGACGGTGCCGGTCACGACCTCCTCGCCCGTCTCGACGCTGATCGTGTCCCAGAGCTCGATGCGCGGGTCAGACGCGAGCGCTAGGCTGCGCGTCCCCCGCGCGGCGAGGGCCTTCGCCCGATACGTTTCGGCGGCCTGCTGAACAGTCCCCTCAAGGTCAGTCATCTGCATTTCGCTACGCTCAGTCACCACGCCGTACACGGACGGCTGGTAAGGCGCGTCGTACAAGGTCGCAATGCCGTCATAGTGGGGCGCGTCGCCGCCGCCTTCGGGGGTCTCGCCGGTCGTGCCAACGAACCACCTGTTCGGGCGGCGCTCACTGCTCTTGCGGGCCGACTCGATGAGGAGGTCACGCCCCGTGTACGTCTCAGACGCGACCCCGGTCGTCGGCTTCCACACGTGCAGGGCCCCGTCAGGGCGCACCGCCCAGGCAAGCCCATATGCCTCGGCCAACTTCCCCATGGCCTCCGTGCGGGACGTGCCCCACTCGAACGTGCGGGGGATAGCCTGGTCGCCGTCGTCGACGATCACCTGCAGGCCGCCCTCGTCGGGGTAGCCCGCGAGGCGCTGAAACTCTGACGAGACGGTCGCGCCGCCGGGCGGGGATGAGGGCCAGTCCATCGGGTTCTTCTCGCACCGCTGCAACAGGTCGTACGCGGTCACGGACACCCCGCCGCTACTAGTTTCCTCCCACGCGTCGATCTGGTAGACACCAACCTTCACGCGGGTAGTCACACCCCCGGTGGTGATCGTCTGAACCACGCGTAGCCGCTGCCCGTAGTTATTCAGCGGGTCGCCGGGGTCACGAGGCACCCACCCGTGAGGGGCTTCAAGGGTGAGGCGCTCGCGGGGCGTGCGATCCGTCGACGCTTCGAGGGTCGCGCTGACAACGGGGATGTCCTCCGCGAGGACACGCTCCGCAAGCACAGAGGAAACGGACACGTCAATCGTGGTCGGTGCGGCGAGCGCAGCCGCGTTCGGGCCACCCCTCATGGCATCCCCGCGAACTCACGCAGGAGGTCCACGTAGGAACGCCCTCGCCACTTCGAGCGCGTGTCCCACGCGCCCCACGTGACGACGGGGACGTTCCCGAGGAGGGCGCGGGCCTCGTCCAGGTCGATCTGCTTGTAATCGAGGGTCCATTGGCGGCGGACCCGGTCGCGGCGGCCCGTGCGCTGGCTGGTCGCGTGCGTGATGGCCAGGACGCGCACGGCGGGGATGTCGCAGTCCTGCAGGTCGCAGGCGTCGTGTGAGTGGACGGCGATCACCGGCTGCCTGGCTTCGAGGATGCGTTCGAGGCGCGCGCTTTCCTCAGCGTAGGCGAGGAGCTCAAGGCGCCCGGTGTAGGCGGCTGCGACGCCCGCCCACCTGATGACAGGCGTGCGGCGAGCGTTGATGTCCGTCGCCGTGGCGCGTGTGTCGTAGTCGCGGGCATCGTCCCCGATGTAGGAGACGACGGCCCGCTGGCGAGAGTCCAGGCTGGTGACTGCGTAGCCTTCGCCGCGGCGGGTGAGCGTGAACCGCTGCGTCCCTACTGTGTAGGTCGTCGCCACGCCAGGAGGCGCGAGCGGGTCACACACGGACAGGGCGGCGCGGCCCGACTCAGCGGGGAGGACGACACGGGCCCCGTCGCTCACTGCGAGGGCAGCGTCGGGGCCATCCAGGTAGAAACACGGCAAGCCCGTCTCCCTGTGAATCCATGCTTTGATTGCCATTATTGGACGCTCCTCACGACCTTGACGGCCTCGGTTCGCGCGAACGCGCGCGTCTGCTCGCCAGTCCACGGATTGGTGACAACCGCCGTGACGTGGACGTTCGCCGCGGACGCACCCGTGGCGTTGCCACCCACGCCGCCGGTCGCGTACGGGGTCGCGTTGCCGGGGATGTAGGTGCCGCCGAAAATGTCGGCGATCTGCCCGAGGATCGCCTCGCTTCGCTTGCGCTTCGACTTGGCGAGCGGGATGTAGCCTTCGCCCTCGGTTTCGGGTTCGGCCCAGACGCGCCAGGCGCCCGCCGGGGCGATCTGTGCGACGTGGCGTTCCCTGTGGAAACCGCCGCCAGCGTAGAACGAGAGCACGGACCCGTCGGCCTGCGCAGACGGGCCGCCCGACTGGCTGTACGTTCCCACGATGTTCACATACCAGGTTTGGCCATTCCACGCGGCTTTAATGCCTTCCATCTTGCCGCTGACGTAATCATTCGCGTTGATGTTCACGTAGGGGCTGTAGCCGTCGATTGCGGCTTTAATGGCGTCGAGCTTCGCGTTCGCCTGATCGTTGTTGCCATCGATTGTGACCGTGCCGGTCGCCGCGTCCACCTGGCCGACAGACGCGACCAACTGAGCGATAGCCGGGTCGCTGTTCGCGTCAATGGTGATCGTTCCGTCCTGATTCTTCGCATACCCGAGCGTCTCAAGAATGGTCGTGATCGCGGAATCATTCGTGGCGTTAATCGTGATCGTGCCGCCGTTCTGCGCCTGCACGTAAGCGATAAACGCGTCCACGCTGGCGTTGGCCGCCTGAGTCTCAGCGGTCACATGGCTTTCGATGTTCGTAGGGATCAGGTTCAGCTGATCAGCGAGGTTCGCGGCGTCGTCCGCCGACAAGCCCATTGCCTGCGCAACGCTGATGAAGTTGTCGCGGGTCGTCTGCATTGCCGCCTGCATGTCCTCCATGGTGGAGCCGTTCTTCTCCATGGATTCGACTAGCTCCCAACCTGATTTGGCGAGGTCGTCGAGCGCGGCCTGGTTGGCGCGGCCCGCCGCGGTCGTGATGTCGAGGGTCTGGCCGTTCTTGGCCACCGCCTGATTCGCCGCGTCAATCGCGTCATACAGGTTTCGCCAGGAACCGCGCTCGCCCAAGATGACGTCCTGCAGTGTCTTTTGGGCGTCGATCAGGTCGTGCGTGGCCTTGGCTTGATCTTCCATTGCCTGCACGGCGCGGTTCGCCGAGGAGGCGAGCTGGTCCTGAGCCGACGCGTTAGCGACGCCGGCGCGGGCGGCCTGGTCGTTCATCTCAGCGGCCTTGCCCATGGCGGCCTGTGTTTCGTCCAGTGCTTGGCGCGCGTCGTGTTCAGCGTCGGCGATTTCCTTGCCCCACGAGCTGAGGCCGTTGCCCCTGTCGTTCGTCTTGCGAACGTTATCCAGGAGGGCGCGAACGCGGGCGTTCGCTTCCTCGGACCCCATGGCAGCGTCGACATAGTCGTTGATATCGCCGCCGAGCTTCTCGAACGCCGACGCGCCTGACATGTGGCCGCCCCAAAACGTTTTAGTCTCTTCGTTCAGGCGCTTGAGGGCGGCCCCGCGTGTCGCTTCGGTTGCCGCGTTTGACACTGATTCAAGCGTGCTGGCGAACTCTTGGGCCATGGCCGTTGCACGCGCCTGCTTCGCCTGGTAGTCGGACAGGGCGCTCGTCAGCGCGCCGATTGCGACCGTGGCGGCTAGGCCCCACGGGCCGCCGAAAGCGCCAAGGAGTGCCGAGCCTGCGCCCTTCGCAGCATTGCCGATACCAGACAGGGCCGGGGTAGCGGCCTGCGCAAGCGCGCCGATGTTCGATACGCCGTTGGCGCGGGCGGTCACCCACGCGTTGCCGAAGCCGCCGATAGCGGCGCGTGTTTCGGCGAGGCCGCCGCTCATTGCTGTGAAGCCGCTGCCAATGCGGGTGATGAAGGGGATGGAGCCGTTCAGGGACGACAGGGCCGTGCGAACGTCGGTGATCGTTGTGAAGATCTTCATGCCTGCGCCGGCTGTGAGTGTCGCGGCGGCGGTGAAGGCGGCGAGGCCGAGTGCGCCTTGCTGCACGGGCGCGGGTAGAGCACTGAAAGCGTTAACGGCCTGCTCAGCAAACTGGACGAGCGTGCGCAGGAAGTCGTTACCGCCCGAACCGCTCTTGATAAAAAGGGTCTCGAAACTGCCTCCGAGCTTTTCGAGGTCGCCGTTCAGGTTGTCCATGCGAGCCTCGGCGGTCTCCGCCGCGTAGCCCGCGTCGTTGACTTTGTCGATCCAATCCTGGATGCCCTGGGCGCCCTGCTCGTACAGGATCGAGGCCGACCGGATAGCGTCGTCGCCGAACATGGTTTTGAGGGCGGCCTGGCGGTCCTCGGCGGTCAGCTTCGAGAGGGAGTCGTGGAGCTGGCCCGCGTAGTTGGCGAGGCCGACGAACTGCCCCTGCGCGTCGTACGCGTGGATGCCGAGCTCTTCCATGATCTTCGCTGCCTGCTTAGACTGTGGGGTCAGTCGTAGGAGCATTGTCTTAAATGAGGTGCCCGCATCGGAACCGACGTTACCGGCGGCGGCGAAGGCGGCGAGCGCGCCAGTGGTTTCCTCGATGCTGAGGCCGGTTTGTGAGGCGACGAGGCCCGACTGCTTGAGGGCTGCGCCCAGGTCGGAGACGTCGCCCATGGCTTTACCTGCGCCGGCGGCGAGGAGGTCTGCGACGTGGCCGACGTCCGAGCCACTGAGCTTGAACTGGGTGAGCGCGATTGATGCGATTCCGGCGGCGTCGGCGACGCCCATGCCGCCGGCGGCGGCCAGGTCGAGCGACCCCTTCAATCCGCCGTTGAGGATGTCAGCGGTAGACACGCCAGCCTTCGCCAGCTCCTCAATTGCCCCGGCGGCTTCGGACGCGCTGAAAGCCGTGTCCGCGCCCGCCTGAATCGCAGCCTCGCGCAGGAGGTCCATGTTCTCAGCGGACTCGTGCGTCGCGGCCTGGACGTTGCTCATTGCCTGGTCGAAGTCCGCGAAGGACTTAACCACATAGCCGGCGGCGGCTGCCGCGGCGACACCGTAGCCGACCATGGCCGTTGATGCGGTGTCCCAGGCGGCGCGCTGCAACTGCGCCGACTGGGCGAGGCGGCCCATGGTGGTCTCGGCTGTCTTGCCGGTTGGGTCGCCCTTCGCGGCGAGCTGGTCGAGGCTCGTCGCCGCGCTCTTGATTTGACGGTTGAAATCGGCGACGTTCGCGCGCAGGGTGACCTTAATTGACCGCTCAGTCATGGGCTTGTGCCTTTCCGCGCTGATTGCGCCGCTGATGTGACGGGGCGCCCCGCCCGGCTAGTCCTCGGTGCCGGTGAAAACCACCGTCGGGACCATGCCGGGCGCGGGGCCCTGCTTGTTTTTCTTGCGCCACAGGTCGAGGGCCATTTGGGCGTTGTCTTGGCGTTCTTCGACCTCGAAATAGCCCTCGTAGTCGCCCTCGGTGAGGCGCTTGGGGTATCCGTAGGAGCCGACGCGCGTGTCCTCATACATGTCCAGCGCGCCCGCTAGGGTGCTATCAAGCTCCCCCCACCCGTCGCCGGGGACGCCGAGGAACTCGGTCGGCCTGCGGCCCCATTTCTTTGCGCTTCGGAGCGCCCGAACCAGCCACGCGCCGGTGGGCCGGTCCAGGCACTCCGTTACGAAGGGACTGAGATAGTGGGCTTCATCGTGTTGACGGTGGCGACCGCCTGCACGAGCGCCACGACCTGCGGTTCGATGCGGTCGCGCAGGGTGGCGAGCATGTCCACGGTGAGGCCTTCGGGGGCGGTGATCTGCGCGGCGAGCTGCTCGAGGGTGGCCTGGTCGCCGTCGAGGCCGCGATCTTCGCAGTCCTTGCGGAAGCGCTGGACCCAGTCGGCGGATCGGCCTTGCACGGTGATGTCGAGGGCGGACGCGCGGATCTGGTCTGCGACCTCGCGCATCTGTGCTTTGATGTCGCGCATGTCGTCCACATTGGCGGCGCGCTTGGCTTCGTCGTACCTGGTTTCGAGTGCCGAGAGGTCTGCGAACAGGTCGCCCCTGGCGTATAGGGTGACGGTTCGCTGCACGGGTGTGACGCCTGCGATCCAGGCGGCGAGGTCGAACGTTTCGGGGGTGACCGGGGCGTCGGGGGCCGTGTGGGTGAGGGCCATGTCGGCCATGGTGAGTTCTTCGTCGTGGGCTGCCATGCCATGCTCCTAGGTGTGTAGCTGCGTGTGTTTTCGGGCTGCCGTTGGTGGGAGTGCCCGCCCGGCAGGTCTGGCAGCCCTATTACGGAACCTGCCGGGCGGGAGACTGCGTGTCAGGCGACGATCGCGACTTCCTCCGTTGCGTCCATGACGTTCAGCTTCGCTGTGCGCTTGATATAGCCTGCGAAACGGTCGGACGGCTTGGTCGGCGTACCGAGGACAACCTCGTACACGCTGACGATGTCGCCGGCCTCGGCTTCCTTGGACTCGACGGGGCCTTCACGCTCCACAAGCCAGATCGTGGTGCCCTTCTTCTTGATGAGATCCCAGACGAAGTCGTCGGCGGCGACAGGCTTACCCGCCTCGTCGAGGTAACGGAAAACCGTGAGGTTGCCGGCGTAGGACGTGGGACCGGGGGCCTTGCCTTCGCCGGTCTTGCACATCTCCTGCTCGGTGATCTCCGTGTCCGAGTCAGCGCCGAGCGCGTAGTCAGACTTCATGATGTGGCAAGAAATCTTCTTGCCGGCCTTAATCTCGGCGAGCTTGGGGGCAGCCACGTTCACGGGCTTCGCGGTCAGCGCCCACAGGGTGATACGGCCATCTGCCAGGGTCTTTGCACCTGCCATGATTTAGTCTCCTTCGGTGAGGTTGTCGGTGGTGTCGTCCCCACTGACGGGGGCGTCGTGGGTGTCCTCCTGGCCGCAACACAGGGGTTCGCGGGCCTCGGGGGGCGGGGTGAGCGTCCAGTCCGTGCCCCAGATCGGATGCCCGATCCAATGGGCGGGGATGTCCTGGAAAACGCCGGTTCGGGTGTTGTAAGCGGTGACCACTTAGTCCTCCTTCGTTTCGGGGGTGGCTTGTGCGCGGAACGTCACGGTGCAGTAGCGGGGCGCCCTGTTCGCGGGCGCCCCCACGGTCGAGTTGTCCGAGCGCACGTCCGTCACACCTACGTGCTTGAGCGGGAAGCAACGCCAGCCGTCCGCCGTTGGGATCTCTCTGTCCAGTAGGGCGGTGACCTGATCGGCGAGGTCAAGGACGTTCGCGGTCGTCGCGGCGACGACCTGCACGTGCAGACGCACGTCACCGTCGCCACCGCACCCGCTCATGGCCTCGGACGTTGCCAGGGTAGGAGGCCCCCACACGAAAACGAACGGCAAACCGGGGTTGCTGGGAGGGTCGCCGACGAAAGCCTTGACGGTCGCGCCCGCCGACGTGAGGGTGGCAAGGCGGGCGCGCATATGCGTCATGATGTCAAGGGTCAGCCCCATAGGTCCTCCACAATCTGCGCGATCGCCTTTTGGAAGGCTTCGGCCTCCTCATTCAGTGGTTCGATGGGGTCGCGGGTGTGGCCGCCGCCCCGGCTGGTGCCGAAATAGGCGATATTGGCCAGGGCGCCAGACGGCTTGTCGGGCCCGATCTCCGCTTCGACGGTCGTGCCGGTGTCGATGAGGTCATAGGAGATACTGCGTGCGACAGCGCGGATACCGGCGTTGCCCGACTGCTCGAGATCCTGTTGCATGGCGTGTTTGATGTTCAGCGCGCCCCGGCTAACGGCTGGCCGAAGCCAACGGGACAGTTCGCCGGGCATCCGGGTCGCGTCAGCGGCGATCTGCCTAACCTCGCCGGTGTCAATCTCGATACCGCTCACAGGAGATCGTCTCCGTTCGTCTCCACGTCGACCTGGAACCGCCGCGAGGTAACGTGCGTCTTGTCGAACAAGCCAGTCACGCGAAAAACGCTCAGGTAGCCTGCGACGCGGATCAGGTCGCCGACGCGAACAGCGTCCACATGGTGCGGGAGGTGGATGCTGTAGCGCTGAATTGTGACGAGGGCCCCGGCGGCGTTCGCCGCGGTCTCGTGCGCCTCGTAGGTTTGCACCTTACAAGGCCCCTCCCATACGGGGGTTTCCTCGATGTGGTCGAGGCCGTCGGGGTCTGTGGTCACGGTCGGGCGGGTGACGGTTGCCCGGTCGGTCATGAGGGCTTCGGCGGCGCGGCGGCCCGCAAGGACGGCGGTGCGCGCGCTCATGCCCAGCCCCCCGTCGGGGTGGCGTCAGCGGCGCGGCCCCCAAGCCAGGGCGCTGGGGACAGGACCGGCATGTAGGCACCAGAGGTCGACCCGTCCTGTGAGAGGCGTGCCCATTCGTCGGCGGTGAGGGTCAGCTCGACGGCGGATGCGGCGGCGTCCAGCGTGTAGCTGTAGTCGTCGATCCTCTCGTTCCGCTTTCCGTCCGGGTTGCGGGCTCGGCGGGCGACGACTTCGCTGATGACGTCGGCGAGGATCTGCCTGTCCAGGTTGTCCAGGTTGCCGAGGCGGGCGCTGATGATGCGCTCGGTCTTGCTGATCCAGTTGGTGATCTGGTTCTGCTCGTCCGGGTCGGTGATCGGGCGGCCCAAGGTGGTCGCCACGTCGATAACTGTCGCGTAGGCCACGGTGGGCCGCCTTTCACTCGTCGTCTGTGGTGGTGGCAAGCCCGCCGGGGCAACGCCGCTCGTACCCGAGCCGCTCCCACAGGGGGAGTTGGCTCGCGGGCACTGCGACGTGGTCACCCGCCAGGCTCGTCAAGTGAACGATCAGGTCGGTCACTTGCGCATGATCTTGACGAACGCTTCCTTGTCGGCGAGCGCGAAGCCGTACTCGGCTTCCGCGCGGATCGCGACGAGGTTCTGCTCGTACAGGGAGACGAGCTGGCCGCCGATGGTGACCGTGGCCTCGGTGGACACGTCCATGGTGATGCCGCCGACGGTGCCCCACGCGGCCTTGGTCCAGTCGCCCAGGAAGCCGACGGTCTTGTCCAGACCGGCGTTCTCGTGCAGGTAGGAGGGGCGGCCCAGGATGGAACCAGAGCGCAGGGCGGGGATCAGACCGTCATACGAGGCTTCAGCGAACAGGGGGCGGCCCGACGCATCCTTCGTGGTGAGGAGGTCGACCTCGAAGCCCGTGTCGAAAGCGAAGCCGTTGACCTGCTTCTTGGGGGTTCCCTGAAGGTTCAGGCCCATGGCCTTGACGATGTCGTCGTACACGTTCGCGCCAGCGGTGGCGCCGAGGGTGACGGACTTGGTGGTGGACCACAGGGAGGTGCCGAACGGGCCGGTTCCGGTGCCGTCGCCGCCCTTGTCGAAGAAGACGGCCAGGTCGAACGCGCGGGCGAACGCGTCGGCGAGGAGAGCCTGCAGGGTCTCAGAGTAGCCGCCGGGGTTGGCGCGAATAACCTCCTGGGAGGCAACCGCGATTGCCGTCAGCTTCTTCGGCTGCATGGTCACGAGACCGAGGGAGGCCTCGGTGGTGTGCTTCTTGGCGCCCTCAGCGGTCCAGTTGGCGGTGGGCTTGCCGGTCACGATGGGGAAGGCCTGGCCACTCGCGCCGAGCGGGACCTTCTTCATGAGGGACATTGCGGCGGAGCCCTTGGCGGCCTCGTCGAAAATGGGGCCGGCGAGTTCGGGCTTGATGAAGCCGCTAAAGTCGGCGAGCTTCTTGGGATTGGTGATAGCCATTGTTGGTGCTCCCTTCGAGCGTGAGATTGTGGGGGTGGGGTGGGCTGCTCAGGGTGTCAGCGCCCGCCGACTGCGCCGATCAGCATTGCCGTCAGCGCGTCCGTGGTGGTCGCCGGTTCGGGTGTGCCGCCCTGCGACGGGTCGGGGCGCATTGCCAGCGGCGCGGGCGCCGCGTCAGAGGCCGGTGCAGGGGCGGGAATCGCGGCGAGGAGCTTTTCGGCGGATGCCGTGAGTTCCTCGGCGGTGTTTCCCTGCAGGAAGTCGGCGAGCGCGTCAGGGACGTGCATCGTGTGGATGACTTCGGCGCGGGCGAGCTTCGCCTGCAGGTCCGCGACCGTGGCGGCGGCCTGCTCAGCGGCGACGGTCCCGGCGGTCTTGGTCTCGTCGAGGCTCACGGACAGGGCCGCGACCTGGGCTTCGAGATCCTTGACGCGCGCGTCGGCGGCCTTGCGTGCGTCGCGTTCGGCGCGCAGGGCCTTGACGCCGCCTTCGTTGAGGGTTTCCTCAGCGGCGGTCTCGGGGGCGTTGGTGTCCGGCGTCTGGTCGGTGGTTTCGGTGGGCATGTGAGGGGGTTTCCTTTCTCGAATCGCTCGAGGGGGCCGACGCGTGCCGTCGCGGCGCGAGTCGGTGGCTTAGTGGGCTGCGCGTAGTAGGGCACGCATCCGTGTCAGTTCGCCGCCCGTCGCGGTGGCCGCGTAGTAGCGGGCCTCGACTTCGGCGGCGATCTCAGGGGTGAGGGGGTAGTCAGCGCCGCCGATGCGGGCGCCTCCGTGGCGTTCCTGCGCGGCGGGGGTCCACGGGTTTAGGCCGTTTTGTACGTCCTGCCAGTCGCGGGTGGCTATTGCGACGCGCTTTTCGGCGGCTGTCATGCGGCGTCCCTCATAGGTGGCCTCGTATTGGCCGCGCAGTGCGCCGCCGCTGACCTGGCCGCGCCCGGTGATGTATCCCTGGGCGCGCAGGGCCTCGACTGCCTGCTCGCGGTTGGGGTTCAGGCGGTAGATCGTTTCCGGGGTCATGCGCTTTTGACCCTTGCGTAGGATCTGGCCCGCCCAGCCGTGCTTGCTGGTGCCTTCGGTGGTGAACGCGCCGCGATATTTCATGCCGCGGCGGGCGTTTACGACCTGATACATGTCGGCGCCGTCGCGGATGGCCTGAGCGCCCGCGATCGTGAACACCCTGTTTTGCTCGGCCTCGCTCATACTGTTGAACGCCTGGTACGGGTCGTCGATGAGACCGCGCGCGAACGCTTCGGCCTGGTCCGTGACCATTGTCGGCACGTGCGTGCAGTCGCACCGGGGATGCCGTAGAAAACCCTGGTTCCACCTGTAGAAACGGCCCGCGAGGATCACACACCGCGAACATGACGGGGGGTTCAGCATCCGCACGTATCCGACGCGGGGCCGGGCGGCGATCTGCACGCCCGCCGCACCCCTGCCCGCGTCCGCGACCTCGGTGAGGACCATCATCGATAACTGACGGCCCCCAGCCGCGAGCGCCTGCGCGGGTTCTACGCCTTGGCTGATGAGTGTTCGGGCGGTGATTGCGGGGGCGTGCAGGAGGGTGTCGAGGTTGCGTCCGTCGGCGGCTAGGCCTGCGAAGGCGTCGGGGTCGACGAGGCCGTCGGGGTCCGCCCATGTGCCTTGTTCTCCGAGTGCGAGGGCACCGCTGACTAGGGCGCTGGCCGCCGCCGTGCGCTGTGCGCTGGTGATTGCAGCTGTGACGGTGGGGATGCGTTCGCGCCAGGCGTCGGCGATCCAGTTGGGGCCGAGCTTGCGCCAGTGGCGTGTTGCTGTGGCCAGCGCGCGGGCCTCCTGTTCACGGACTAGCGCGTAGTGGTGGCTAATTGCGGGCGGGATCGTGGCCATTGCCGGTGCCCAGGTCGTCGTCGGTTAGCGCGGGGGTGGTCTTTTCCAGGAGCCGCAGGAGGTCGGGGTCGGTTTCCTCCTCGCGCAGATACGCGCGCTCCGTGGCCTTGCGGGCGTCGTCCCAGCCGAGCTCGTCCCAGGCTCCCTCGCGGCTGATGAGGGGCTTGCCGCCGGCGAGCTTCTGCAGGGCGTCGGCTTTCTGGCTGAACGTGGGGGTGGCGGGGTCGTGCCAGGCAACATTCACGGCGCCCATGGGGACCGTATGCCCCATGATGCGCGCTGCGATTGTGAGCGCACGCGACAGGGCGGCCCCACATTCTGCGTTGACGCGCTCTACCCGTTTCACCAGCTTGGACTCTTCGGCGCGGATCGCGCCCTCAGCGGGCGGGTTGGTGGTGATGAGGCCGAAATAGCGGGCCGGGAAACCCGTCAGGGAGGCCGCGAGCTTGCCGTACAGCTCAATCGTGTTGTGAAAATTGCTCAGTTCGCCGGGGGCAAGCTGCGTGACCTTCGCGCCAGCGTTTTGCAGGGCTACGAAGGGATTCAAGTAGTTGGTCCACGCGGACGGGTCTGCGAAGTCCGAGCGTTTCGCGCCCATGATGATGCGCTTCGGGACCGCGTTCGTTTCGAGGGCGGCTTGCATCTGCGTGATCGCGCGGGCGGCGGCGTCGGTCACGCCCATGATGTCGTCCATCTCCGAGTGACCGGTCGTTTCACCCGTCATCTGGCGGTTGAAAGACGGGATGACGGGGACGACGCCGAGGCCGTGCTCGTCACGGTCGACGACGCGCCAGGTGCCGCCTACCGTCGCATAGGTGGTCGTGGTATCCGGCGTGTAGATCGTGGCATAGCGGGTTTGCGTGCCGTCGGCGCCCTGGTCGGTGACGATGCGCACCGCGTGCGTGATCGTCTTGCGCCTGTAGTCGAACTTGACGGTCATCTGTCGCGGGGATTCCACGCAAATGATCGGATAATCGCCCTCCGCGTCGCCCACACCGACGGACAGATAGGCCCGCCCGTAAATGAGGCGGTCGCGCTTCCATTTGCACAGCTCGGCGGCGAGGTCGTTCGCGTCGATCATGGCGCGCAGATCCTCAGCGACCTCGGGATGCGCGGGCACCATGATGCCGCGAACGTCCTGCCGCTCCTCGATGGTGTCGACCACGACGCGGGGCCAGTTGACGACGGTTTCGAGCGTGCGCAGCGACGGGGGCAGGGCCAGACCCAGGTGCTGCAGAGTTTGGCGGCCCTCGTAATAGGCGCGGTGTTTGCGGTCGGCGGGGTCCGTGAGGTTCAGGGCGTTCTCAGCGTCGGCGAGCAGGCGTGCTTCGTCGCGGGTGATCTGGTCAGTCATACGATGTGGTGTCCTTTACCAAGCGAAGCTAATGGCGCCGCCGGCCTCCCAGCCTTCGGCGTGCTCATCCGCCGCGGCCTCGTGCGCCAGAATGTCGGCCATGAGAACGTCAATCTTCATATGCTCAGCGGGCTTGCCGAGGATGAACTTGTCGCCGGGCTTGGCGACCTTCCGGGCGTGCAGGGCGCACAGCTTCGCGGTCTCATCCGGTGTGTGCGTGGTGAGGCCTTCGGCGAGATCCTCGCGGAACCGCACCAGCGCCGCGAACATCCTTGTGATCGAGTTCGTGGGCCATTGCACGACCACGTAGTCGCCATATAACTGCTCCCAGTGGTCGATCTGCGTTTCCCAGTGCCTCGGGTCGCAGTAGAACCGCTGCACGGTGTAGCGGTCCATGAGTTCGGCGACAGCCGCGTCCACCTCACCACGCGGGATGCGGCCCTCGGGCCACTCCTCCGGGTTCCACACGGTTGGCCGCTGGTCGGGGCCGTACGTGGGCGTGAAGCGCAGCCCGTCGACGGTTTCGGCGCGAATCGCAGTCCAGTCGCCCGACCGCGACCCGTCAAAACCGAGCGCGATTTCGCACCCTGGTTCGGGCTGCGTGTCGCGGGTCTGACGATCCCACACCTTCTCGGTGAGATACGAGCCCTTACCCTGGACGAGCCTGTTGCCGAAAAAGCGTTCTGCCTGCGTCGGGTCGGTTTCCATGAGCTCGTCGACCTCGGCGTCAATCGCCTTGGGGTCCACCCACGGGGATGATGCGTACACGAAGCGGTGAATCTTGGAACGGTCCGCCTTCTTCGTGTAATCCCAGTCGAGCGGGGGTTTCTCGTAGAACTTGAAGATGTCACGGGCCCTCGACTGGTACGCCTGTTGCGCCGCTGAATCTTCCATTGGGTCCCACGGGTTTGTTAGCTCGATGGTGCGGCCCTGCATACCGGCGACCGCGCGTCGGATTGTCTGCCATGTGTTCAGCACGCCCGATTGGGGCGTGTACAGGCCCGACTCATCCGCGATAGCGCACGTGAACGGCTGGCCGAGCTTGGACCTGGCCGCCGACGTGACGGGCACGATCTTGCCTTCGTTCGGCAAGCGGATAAAGCCCTCGCGCACGCGGACGAAGTCGCCGAGTGGGCCGCTCTTAATCATGGCCTGTAGGGGCTCGTATACGTTGCGGGTCTGGTCCTCGGCGAAAGCCAGGAGGGCGATCAGGCTTTTGTCACGGGGGCGGCCCATGGCTTCGCCTGGTTCGTACCAGTATTCCCAGCCACATCCGCAACCGTGATCGGCACACCTATATACGTCACCTTCGCGCGCCCACCCCGCGAACATGGCCGGGCCCACGCCCTCCGCGAGCGCGACCGCCGCCGCGAGCGGCGACTTGCCCGACTTCTGGGGGCCAACCCATAGGCTGCGCCGGTAGGTGAAGGGCTCCACCAGGCGGTGCGGGTCCGCGACGGCTTTCGCCTTGATGCGGTAGTGGTTGGCGTTGCAGTAGAGCTGCCAGCCGTTCAGCACGAGCGGTTGATTGAAGTACACGCCAGAGGGCACGAGGCAGTGGGCTTCGATCCAGTCAGAGATCAGGAACCCGAGCGTGTGATTGGGGTTGAAGTCCAGGGCGAGCGGGGGCGGCGCGTATTCATCATGAGCCATCACTGCCGCCGTCGACGACGGTCATACCGGCAAGCCGGGCGCGGGAAGAATGGCGTCGCGCCGGGCGCTCAGAGGGTTCGGCCTGGTCGGCGGGCTGGCCGGTCGTGATCTGCCACTGGTGCAGGGCCAGGCCCGAGGCGGTGAGGCCGATCTGGTCGGCCAAGCGCAGGAGCGCGGTCTTATCGCCCGCCTTCGCCCCTTCTTCCTCACAGGTGACGGCGAGGCGCACCCACTGCGCGACGCCGTACGTCATCCAGGGCTGCTCTCGCCACACCTCGGATTGCGGCTGTCGCCAGGCCCACTCCCACAGTTCGAGCTCGCGCTTCCACCGTAGCTCGGTTGCCAGCTTACGGAACCGCCTACCGCCGTTTGGCAGGGTTTCCCACAGCTGCATGGGGGGCATAGCGAACTCGGGGACGGGCGCGGTGTCGGGGACGCCGCCGAGCTGACGGAAGGCGATCCCGCGCGCGTCGCTACGAGCTGAGTTCGGGTTGACGGGCGGCCCACTACGGGCGCGCGCTCCACCGGAAGGCATGGTCGGGCTCCTCGCTGGCCGGCGTCGCGCCTGCCTGCAGGGCCACCTCGGCGTCGCGCCGGGCGGCTTTTTCGGTTTCGGGCGGGTGGTTTTGAACCCTCCGCACTGTTTACATCCCTCACCGGCGGTCTGACGGGGCCCCCGTCGGGGCAACCCCCCTGGGGGGTGTACGTGTCAGTCCGTTTCGGTTCGGTCGTATTTGTGCGCCGCTTTGCCTGCGGCGCTGCGATTGCAAAAACGATGTTCTGGTCCGCGAATGATCGAACGATCTTCGTCGTCATGACCAAGATCGAACGGTTCGCCTGCCTTGATGGGCTTGCCACACCGCCAGCACACGGCCTGGCCGGCCTCGACGAGGCGGGCGGCCCGTACCCGGGCGGCCCGGTAGTGGCGGTCGTAGCCGCGTGCGGTTGAGTAGCCTCGTTGCTGTTCGCGCTCGCGGTTGTGGGTGGGACATAGGCGGGGGCCGGGGTGTGGGATGAGGGCGGG
>OAQV01000084.1_pt1 | contig 24270 bp, 20 predicted proteins | sample 1501101 | NCBI WGS metagenome assembly OAQV01 (sample SAMEA3360666, study PRJEB22359) | human gut metagenome | biome: ENVO:urban biome; feature: ENVO:human-associated habitat; material: ENVO:feces | place: Bangladesh | collected 2011
TTTATTATAAGCCTATAATTTTCTCCACTCTTCAAGTAAAATATCTTCGTTCCCTTTAATTTTGACATATATATTTTTTGACATTTTCAATTCAGGATAAGCTACATAGAATTTTGGAATACCTTTTCTATTTATATCTTCTGAGAAGTAAACACATATCTTCTTCCCTAATGCGTCAGCATATCCCAATTCCCAAGTACACCATTGAGAATTCAAAGTTTCTCCTGAAAAGTATAATACAAAAACATCTGATTGTTTTATACGCTCCTTGATAATATCAACTGTGGAGGCATTGCACCATTCACGCCTTAAATCGTATTTATCATTTATCCAATCTATATAAACTACCTGTCCTTTTTTATTGAACTTTTTATAGAACTCTATAATTTTTTCTTCGTCTCTAGAATTATGCGATACGAATATATCAAATCTTTTTGCCTTTTCTAAATCATTAATATATAATCTCTTTTTCAATTCATCTGGTCCCTTTTTATTTTTTACAATTTCGTTATCAATGAAATTCTTCTTACCTTTCTTTTTTCTGCTCAACCTAAAAGGTAAAGATAAACTTTGAAAATATGATTGAACTTCTATTTTTAATGATTGATTTCTGATATGCCCATTTATTGCATAGAAAAACTTCCGAACTTCTTTTGAATCATACTTAGAAAGTTCTCTTATAATTTCTAATCGTTCATGTAAATCATGAGTTTTAAAGAATCTATTTCGATAATTTCTTAAATATGGAGGTTCAACTTCCTGAATATAATTTAATTTTCTTTTTCTTCTCAAGGACTCTGCTTTTAATTTTTCTAAAGATCTTGTTCGGGCTGTATTTGCTTTTTTTACCATCTCTTCATTACTAACTAGACTCTCTCTTTTTTTCTTCCTAATATGTTTTGAAGTTGAAAGTATAAAATTATCAGTTTCTAAAGACATACCTTTACATCGAATTTTGGAAAGATTCTTTCTAATAATACGTTTTCCATACCAATAATTTCTTTCCCTATCTATCAGCAATATTTTATCTGGGAACATATATTTAAAGCGTTCAATATATTCTTTATTAGAAAATTCTACTGGCATTGTTTCTATAACTTGTCCATGAGTTTTCTTAAACTGTCTTTGAAATTGTATATAAAAATTATTATACTGCCTCATTACAATTCCCATATCCAGAAATCCTCTCGTATTAACTAATAATAGACTTGTTCGTAAACTATTTCAACTCATACCTTAGTTCAAATCTTTTCCTTTCAATAATTTAAAGTTCTCAGGAGTTAGTTGTATGGCTTTTTGACGCATCGTTTTCATAGTTATAGTACATCGCTTTATTGTTTCCGAACAGGTCTAATGTAAAAGAAAATATTATTACAATAATTATAGCACACCTAATTTGAAATGAATTCATAAATACATATTCTCTATAAAAACACTCTGTTCCCACTTGCATCTTTAAAATTTTTTGATATAATTGTTGCATAATAAAGCAACAGGAGTTTTATCTTATGTTTTCTGGTAGCCGTCTTAAAGAATGTAGAATGGAAAAATACTATTCTCAATCTGAATTAGCTAATCTATTAAAAATCAATAGAGCGTCATACAACAAATGGGAGAATGGTAAATCTGTTCCTAATCAAAAAAATCTTTCTGCTCTCGCAACGATACTTGATGTTCCCACTACCTATTTTGAATCAGAATACAAGATTGTGAACACCTATCTCCAACTCTCTTCAGAAAATCAAGGAAAGGTTGATGAGTATGCTGATGAGTTACTTCAAAAACAACAATCACAAGAGAAAGTAATTCCTCTTTTTGCAGTTGAGGTCTTATCTGATGTCGCTCTTTCTGCTGGTCTTGGGGAATCGCTCTTTGAGGAATACGAGACAGAGATCGTCTATGCTGAGGAAGAACAGTATGGTTATGATATTGCTGCTTGGATCAAAGGAGACTCTATGGAACCCATCTATCTTGATGGCGAAGTAGCCCTTATTCGTGCTAGCGGTTTTGATTATGATGGTGCAGTCTACGCCCTATCCTGGAATGATTCTGTCTATATCAAAAAACTTTATCGAGAAGAAAACGGTTTGAGAATGGTGTCACTCAACGATAACTACCCGGATAAATGGATTCCTTATGAAGATAATCCTCGTATCGTAGGGCTTGTTGTAAGTCACTTTATGCCAGTTATAGGAGCTTAAGAATGACAGTTAATGTTAATGAAATGATTTATCTCAAAGACAATCGTATCTATTTTACTCCCTACCTCAATGAGTATGATATTACTGATCATATTCAGGAACTGATGGAAGAATTAGAAATGCTTAAAAGAGGATAAGATGATGGGCTATATCGATTATTCAAAAGAACCTCAGTCTGATATAGCTTTCGTTGATATGAAATCATTCTATGCTTCGGTTGAATGTGTGGATAGAGGATTGAATCCCCTCCATACCTCTCTCTGTGTCATGAGTCGAGCAGATAACGCTGGAGGCTTAATTTTAGCCTCTTCTCCCATGTTCAAAAAGGTCTTTGGAAAAAATAATGTTGGACGTGCCTACGATTTACCTTTTGACATCAGCACAAGAAAATTTGACTACTATAATGCTAAACGTCAAGGCTTAGACATATCACCACGCTATATTTCCTATATTGAACATTGGGCTAAACGAACGCTTATTGTCCCTCCTCGAATGGATAGATATATTGAAAAGAATATTGATATTCAGCACATTTTCCAAGATTATGCTGCCCCTGAAGATATTCTCCCCTACTCCATTGATGAAGGGTTTATTGATTTAACCTCTTCACTCAATTACTTTGTAAGTGATAAACAGATGGATAGAAAGGCAAAATTAGATGTAGTCTCCGCCAAACTACAACATGACATCTGGCAAAAGACTGGTATCTATTCTACCATTGGTATGAGTAACGCTAACCCATTATTGGCCAAACTCGCTTTAGACAATGAAGCCAAGCGTACACCTACTATGCGTGCCAATTGGTCCTACGAAGATGTAGAAACAAAAGTTTGGTCAATTCCTAACCTAACTGATTTTTGGGGTATTGGTTCTAGAACAAAGAAACGCCTTCACAAACTAGGGATTACCTCTATCAAGGAACTAGCCAATAGCAATCCAGACCTATTGAAAAAAGAATTTGGAAATGTTGGAGTCCAGTTGTGGTTTCATGCTAACGGTGTTGACGAGAGTAATGTTCATCAACCCTATAAACCAAAGTCACACGGGCTTGGCAACTCTCAGGTGCTACCTCGTGACTATGTCAAGCAACGTGATATTGAGATTGTTCTTAGTGAAATGGCTGAACAAGTTGCCATCCGAATGAGGCGAGAACATCAGAAAGCTACTATTGTTTCCATCTTTGTGACCTACTCTAAAACAGAAATGAAACAGCCAATCAACGCTCAAATGAAGATAGAACCCACTAATCATACACGACTGCTTACCGATACCGTCCTAACGCTTTTTCGTAAAAAATACACGTCAGGAGCCGTTCGGGGTATTGCAGTCAATTACTCAGGATTTGTCGATGAAAGATATGCCTTAATCTCATTATTTGATGATATTGAAGCAACCGAAAAAGAAGAAAAGTTACAACAAACTATTGACCATATTAGAGACCAATTCGGTTTTTTAGCGGTTCAAAAAGGAACTGCCCTCTTAGACAGTTCCAGGAATATTGCAAGAAGTAAACTAATAGGAGGCCACTCAGCAGGTGGCTTGGAGGGATTACAATGATTGACCGATCATACTTACCATTTCAATCCGCAAGAGACTATCAAGACGTTAACATGCAAAAGTGGATGGGGTTCTTTTTATCGGAACATACCTCTGCCTTATCAGATGATGATAAGCAAGTTAGCTACCTTTCTGACCTATCGCTGAATCAAAAATTAATGTTACTCAGTCAGAGTTACGCTAATCAACTGACCATACAGGTGACTAGAAGACAGAAAAATGACTATCAAACTATTATCGGAACCATTCCGACCCTTTCAACAAATGAGGTCATTCTAAAAACCAATGACGGACATATCGCGATCGCTTTAGAAGATATTATAGCTATCACATTAGTTGAGGAGGTCTACCATGAATCAGCTTGACTTTTATAAAAACGAATTGCAGATGGACTACTTCAGCGATAATTACCGAAAATTTGAAAGTGACTTCTATCGCTACTCAGCACTTGATACCCCATTGACTTTTCTAACAGATGATATCATGTTGGCAATGGCGAAATCTGCTAAAAACTACTTCAAACTCAACAAAGAAAATGCTAAAGACAATCGTGATCATTATTTCATTTTTGACATAGAAAACCTAAATGATAGTAAATTGACAAAAAAATATGTGTATCAGCGAACAACAAGTATCAGAAAAAAAGATTAGGCCTTCATCACAATGCCTAATCTTTTTTACTCATTTTTAGGTTTCTTCGCCTGCCTAAACTGCTCTATCCGCTTTTCAAGTTGCTCAGTCTTCAGTGTATTCTTAGCTTCAGCTATGGTCTCATCTAGGATAGGTTCTTTTGGTAAAGTTTTAAGATCCTTTTTTTCTTCTCGGATAGTTTGACTTGTAGTATCAAAAACGACATCTAATAATTGGTTAACCTTATGTAAGTCGGCTTCGGACATTCCTGATAAGCGATGAATGAGGCATTTAAAACTATCTTGATTTTGCGTTTTCTTTTTGAATAACCTCATCTTTTCTCCCCATAAAAAGCAGCCCTTGTGAGGACTGCTCGTACTTACAAGTCATCAATGGCTACTGAAATGGCTTGTAATTTCTTATTTTGCTTATTTTTGTCATCAATCAACTGGTGCAACTCTTCGATTTTCTTCTGATTTTGAAGAATGTCTTCATTATTCTGAGCCATCACATCAGCTAGATGTTGCTTGTAGTCGTTTGTAATGTTAGAGGAGGACACCTCTTTTGGTGTGGATTGCTCTTGAATTTTTGGTTGTGAAACGGATTTCTCCTTAGCTTTTTGTTGTTCCATTTCAAAGGCTGCCACATAGTCAACATCTTCAGTGCCCTCTTGGTTTTCTTTATGAAATAGTGCTGCAATCTTCGCACGTTCTTCCGATGAAGATGTCGGTGTGTTATCATCTAAGGGTTGGTCAAAGGTCCAGTCTTTTGTCATGTGTTATTCCTCATTTCTATTATCTGATGGTATTGGTTTTTGTTCATCTTGTCCAAAGGCTTGCGTCAATGCTTCATCAAATGTCCAAGGACTGTTTTGTTGGCGTTTGATAAAGGCTTGATACATCGCTGTTTGTAATTGACTGCGATAAGTTTCTAGTTTTTCCGTTTCTTTCGCAACTTTTTCCTCTTGCCTAGCCACTCTTTCAGCTAGGCGTTCAATCACATTCATAGGGTGTCCTCCTTATCACTTTCTAGATTAAGCTAAGAAACTTGATTTTGTTATCACAACTCTAAAGCGGTATTTTTTCTAGGCGGAGGATTGCTTCGGATAACTTGTAACTTGGCCGATTGGATCACATCTTTTAGAGAATAATTATTTTGATATTTTACAATATCATTCCAATCTGCTTTAGTTTCCAGTTCCTGTGATGGTGGACAGTCTGTTTCAGTGGGAAGTCCTTTCTCAGATAATTTCTGACAAAAATCTCTCCCTGCTTCATCATTGTCAACAGCCAAGGTTAATAAGCCTGGGTGCGTCTGAAAGAAGGTAGTCGTCTCTTGTATAGCATGAAGGTAATGCGTTAATCGACTTGGTTTGACAGTATCTAAAAACTCAAGTTTGCCTTGTTCCTCAGCTGCTAATCGTAAAGTCTGATACGCAATCACAGAGAGTTTTAAGCCTTCCATAGAAACTAAACGCACATCTGATAATTGTTGCTGATGGAGTTGATAATAGCTCATCATATCAATCACCGATTCACAAAAGATAAGGCGTTTAGGCTTTCCTATGTCAAAACTCATCCCTATATAACCATGAGAGTCTTTCATGATTTTCTTGAGGTAACCTCGATCATGTCTCTGATTATCTTTGACAAGCCCTTGAAGACTTGCCCCCTCTAGTTGGCCATGATGATTGTAACTCTTAAAGACAAGGACTGATTCTTGAAAGGTCTTTGTCTGGTAATGAGCCTGTGCTAATAGACCTTGTCTGCCAAAAGCATTGATAGTCTCGTCACTTAAACCACGAATGTCATTCAGGTATATCCGTGCTTGGTCAAATGGTTCTTCTCTTAGATAATAACGAAAGGGTTGGTAAGTCTCTTCGACGATCTTAGTTTGTTCAAAGTCTCCAGTTTCAAGGTAAGACAGGGCTTTTTTAAAAGACACTCCCGTCATTAACTGAACAAAATCAATCACATCTCCCTGTACATCACGTGAAAACCATTTAAAGGTATTGGTGTCCGCAAAAATCCGAAAGGAATCGTGTTCTGGATGTTCATAGACTTGCCCTGATAGGTGTTTAAATGAATAACCTAGACTTTCTGCTACGTCTAAAATCGCCTTTTGTTTCATTCTTTCAATTCTAGTCATCTCATCTCCTTATCAAAAAAAAAGCAGAAGATGAACTCCTGCTAGTTGGTCTCACTTGTCGTAGTGCCTTGAATCTTTGGAATGCTTGAATTTACTTCATCAGAAGATTCTTTCAAGTCCCCTAGCTTCCCATTCCAAATGGTTACCTGATTGACAAGGAGTTTATCTGACAATTTGGCATAAGATAGTTTAAGAGAGGTCGTTTCTGTCTGTGTACTTTTCTGAGCCTTGTCACTGACATCTGACACGTAAACAACCTGATAAGACACTTCCGCAAAAGCTTCATTTGCTTCTGTATTGACATAGATATTGGCAGACTCAAAGCGATAATCCAACATATAGTCTTTATAGACCTGGTTGATGGAATCTTCTTGACGAGCTACCTCTTCCTTAAAGGCAGAATCTGTCATATAGGGTTTAATACGGTTGTTATTCTCGCCCAGCTTTTCCTTAGTATAGTATTGGGTGAGAAATTCCTTGACTAACTCATCAGAGAGGACACTTGCCTTCTCGTTTTCTTTCTCTTTGGTCAGTAATTTTTGAGCCTCAGATTGGATTTGTTTCTGCGTGTGATTGGTGACAGACTGAGAACCAATAGTGTAACCCATCATCACCATAAAGCTAGTCACAGCTAGGCCTCCTAAACCAATCAATAGCCGAGCCTTCATTTTATTTAACATCACTAGTGCTATCTCCTTTTTCCATAAGATAGCACTATGATAACAAGATGAACTTGAAAAAGTTATCACAATAAAGAAAAGGACTACCTAACTTAGGTAATCCGATAATCCTTAGCATAAATTTTCTCTATTTATAGTAGACCATTTCTGAGCCATCTTTTATTAGAAATGACTCCAACAAATAAACTTAGAAAAATTAGAATTAATATATAAGGGATTACAACAACAAAGTCGTGCATTTGAATAATTTCCCCTTTAGAAAATATTTTTTCAACTAAAACATATAAAGAATTGGAAGCATCAAAAATTGCAACAAGTTTAAAAAAACCTCCTACTGCAACAAGAATGATAGACAGTATCCAATAAACAAGTGATACTCCTAATGAGATTAACAAATTTGAAAATATTAAACTAATGGTGCCAACAATCAAGATATATTGAAGAACAATTAATGAAAACATTAATAAAGAAAACATAAAATGAAAACTATTAAAACCAAAAAATAATTCCGTTAAAATATTAGAAATAAAAATTGAAAAAATAAATTCAAATAGAAGTACTGTCACTTTTGTAAAAAGAAATTTCAGTGAATTAATACCCGAGAAGAAGCTGAATAATATTGTTTTATCAGCATAGTCCTTATTAAAAAAATAGACAATTACAAAACCAAATAACAAAAAACCAAACTGGGTAAAAACTGTGTATGTACTGAAATAAAAATCACCTATACTAAGTTTACTAACTTTATCAATTCCAACAGGCAAAATATAGCCCAAAATATAAGATAAAATAACAGAAGAAAAAATATAAAGTAATGTCTTATTTCTAAACGACTTAATAAATTCCATTTTTAACATATCAAATTTCTCCTAAATACCATTTTATTGCTTCGTCCGCTGTCGAAATTTGGTATAATCTTTGGTTATCGATTATAAAATAATTTCCATGTAATGTTCGAATGTCACTCAAATCATGAGAAATATTTATAATAATTTTTTCTGGATGTTTTTTACTATATTTTTGTAAAAAAATATGAATTTCATTAACAGTAGCTTTATCAAGCGCATTAGTAATTTCATCAAGAATAATAATTTCTTTATTCCTAGATAATAAAATATATAATTTTATTTTCTGATTTTGTCCATCACTTAATTTTTTTAATGGAATATTATTTGGCACATTTTCTAAACCCAGTAATCTATAAATCTCAGCGGATAAAGACCAGCTTACTGTTTTTATCACATCATTTAGCGTCAATTCTTTGGGTAAATTTGAATAACTCGAAATGACTAATGTTCGATCCGGAATATTCCTTGAAAAATATCCTCCCCTATTTAAAATAAAATCTTTGGCAAGTTGAGATTTCCCCGAACCATTTCGTCCTATTACATGATTTATTTTTCCTTCCTCGAAATATAACTCTGAGTCTTTCAATAAAACTTTTTTCCCAATTACCAGGTTATAATTTTTTACTATCATCACTCATCCTCCAAACCATTACTTGCTTCAGAAAGCAACCTGTCCCAAAATAAATAATTAGTTAATGGGCAGAACCTGCAACCCATCTATTTTTTGAACTTTTAACAAAATACCATAAATCATTTACATTGTCTAACTCATTTTTTTTGGTTAAAACTTTTTCAAAATTCATGTCGCTAAGGACAGGTTTCATTTCACGTTTGATATTTTCTGATTGTTTCATAATATTTTCCTCCACACTGTGCAGGACAGGTCACTCACTGAAACAAGTAAAATTTTTTTACAAACTCCAAATAAACCAAATAGTATATACGATAACGAATAAAATATTTACTACTTTTATTATTTGAATTAAGCGCCTATTTTCTTCAAAATTTTTCTTTTCTTCCATTCCTTTCAACGATAAAATAACTTTATACCCATCTGAATTCATCATCGGTAAAGAATTAAACATAATATCAATTGACATATATTTTGCTAAATATACCAAAAGAACATTATTTAACATAACACCTAATAGAAATACAAACGTATTTATCAAAAGACTAAACATCATCCCTCCTGAGTGGACAATTAAACGCTCTTTTTTACTCAGTAAATATGTATCATTCATTCGTACAAAGAAAGAGGGGAAAATATAATTAAATTTGAAACCAACTTTATCAATTTTTTTATCAAATAGATGAAAAAATGAAATATGACCTAGCTCATGTAAAATTATGAACATAGGTAAATATATGCATAGAGAGTATATAAAATCAATCTCATCTATCTCTCCAACAACAGATTTTAGGACGATATATATATTAAAAATTTCTAAAGAAAATAGTATAATAAAGAAAATAAATAAGTTTAAACTGGAAATTTTTTCATCTCTATTTTTAAATTTTAAATTGAAATTTTTTATCTCAGTAGCAGTAAGTTTATAGTACTTGTGCTCCTGTATATCTTTTACAATATACTGGTCATCTTCTCCAAAAATTTCATAATTATCATCTTTATATACTTTCAAAGTTTTCATCATAATATAATTTCATGTCGTCTGTAATAGAGTTAATACGATCAATATCTGAGAAAATATATTTACATATTTCACATGTTGACACAAACTTCATATCTGAAATATCTAAATTCATTTTTTCAATAAACCAGCTTAACCCTTCCTCCTTCAAAATATAAAGTAAAATATTAGAATAAAAATTTTTCTCAAGAGTTTCTATAGAAGAATCAGCAATATTTCCAAGTCTGAGTTCACTCTCGAAAACAGACGGTGAACAACAAGGGTAAATATAGCCATCATGATGTACTACAAATTCCCAACCAGTTGCTGGACAAGATAAATCTAACTCAGAAATATTCTTAACGTACAAATCATCTTTATTTATTCCATTTGCACGTCCAACTGGTGAAGCTGGTACAACTGTAATTTGAACCCCAAAAATACTCTCTCCTAATTGCTCCAGTAAACCAATCCCATTATTAGTCTTATCAGCAACCATATTCATTGCTACTTCCATCTCGAACTCCCTAACAATTGTAAGTAGTCTTCTAATATTTTCGACTGGAATATACTTAGCATGGTAATCATCAAAACTAATCGTTAGATATTTTAACCCTGCTTCAGTTAATTCCGTAAGAATTCTTCGAGTAGTGCGATCATTAGTAGCCCAAAAGCCATTTGAAATCAATGTAACTTCTTTGCCAGCTGAAGAAAGTCTTTTTGTAATTTCTAATACTTTCGCTTTCCTTAATAAAGCTTCTCCACCTGTTAATGATACTACTTTTACATCTTCATGACTCTCGGCATACTGAACAATTTTTTCAATTTCAAAATCAGTTAGATAATTTTCAGAATTTGGTAAACAACCAAAACAACAATGAGCACATTTTGCATTACATTTCTGTGTTAAATTTAAAACTATACTTTTCATAAGAATATCCTTCTTTTTCATTACTTAGTTATAGGAATAATAGTAATAACCACATAGATTTTCCCTCCACTTATTTATGCAACTATATTACTACTGGTATAAATCAATTGATTTTTTGTTGCAAATCATATATAATAGTTGCAAATATGTTACACGAGGGTCATTATGAATTTTGGTCAAACTGTAGAATTTATTCGGCATCAAAAAAATTTTTCTATAAAACAAATCTGTGGAGATTATCTTTCTAGGCAAACGTATTACAGATTTGTAAAAGATGAAATAGATATTTCAGCAAAAAAGTTGTTTTATATTTTAGACAGTCTTAATGTAAACGTTGATGAATTCCTCTTTATAAATAATAACTTTCAAGTATCTAAAGAATTCTCTGATATGGAGAAAGTTAAATTTCATTTTGAAAATAAAGACATTAAAGAATTGAATAATTTGCTAACTAATTATTCTTCCAAATCATCGAGTAAAGAGCAGGTTCTATCCTCACTTATTTCCAGTTTGATTGGTCGATTAACTGGAGAAAAAGCTCCTAATGAAGAAAAATTACTACGTGAATATCTGATAAATATCGAAACGTGGACTCACTATGAAACAGTACTTTTTAATAACTCAATGTTTATTTTTGATAACGAATTCATTGAGCTCGTTTTTGCTAAAATTAATTACAATATCAAGAAGTATTCTACCTTGAGATACTATGGTAACGAGTCTATACGAATGTTCATAAACATGGTAATTTTATACATTGACAGACAAGATTTAATAAGAGCTCAACAAACCCTGGATACTGTACAAACTTTCAAATTAAATGATGATTGTCTCTATGAAAAAAGCTGCATATTATTTTTTAGTGAGGTGCTCAACTACTTGACTAGAAAAACAAGTACTTTAAATAATTGTTTCTCAGTTATTAATTATTTCAAAATGGTCGGGAGTACCTCTATTGCTTCAATGTTTGAACTTTACCTTGAAAATCTAGTGAAAAATTATCCCTATCAAATATAGCTCACTCATCTTACAATAAAGTAAATAACCAGCATCATTAAAATACCTGATGCTGGTTATTTACTTTATTTGTCAAAAATTGGATAACCATTTTTATTATGCCATCCGACTTCTAACAACTTTTCTAACAAGTCCAAAGACAAGTAAAAGATTAAAAATAATATAGAAAGTGGTAAAGCTCAAAATACCATTGGTGGCTAAATCTTCCACATAGAGGTATCGTTCTGTAAAAAAGAGGTAAATTCCATAGACTTCTGTGAAAGCTAAAAATCCGATTAATCCAATGACAAATAAGCTTCCAAGCATCTTCGCAATCTGGTAAAGGACAAGCAAAATCAGCCCTGTTGCTGCGATAATGAAAAGACTTTGAATAATTTGTTCAATCATATCTGCCTCTTTCTACGCTAGTTGCTTACGATAATAATCAGCCTGTCCCTTGTCCAGATTATCAAGTTGTTCAACCAGGTCTAGATACTCTCCTTTAGTCACTTCATCTAAGTCTGGAAAGTCATTCTCACGAGTCGTGATAATTACCTCTAATTGACCAATGATTTCTCGCTTTGAAAAGCTGTAATCAAGGGTTTCATCTTCATATTGTTCCTTTAGGACTTGATAGTTAGCTCGGTCTTCGGAGCTTGTAAAACCTTGTGCTAACCATTCTTCTAATTGGTAACGTATACCTTCTACTGTCTGGGTCATAATCAATTCTCCTTTGATGATTTCTTGACTTCATTTTACCGCGTTCATTATTTTTTGTCAGCCTTTTTCTTAAACATCAAGAGAAAGTTGTTGGTCCTGTTGCGGTTGGATCGTTTCATTGAACTTAGCTAGGGCTGCATCAATTTCCTCAACCTCTGCTTCTTGTTCAACCAAAGGGGCAAGGATGTCATATTTGGCTTTAACCAGCTGATAATCCTCTTCTTTTGGAAAGACCTTCTCCACTTCGACCCTTGCGACTGATAGCTTATCTTTCAAATTGTTAGCCATTTCTTCTGTCTTTTCTTGGTCTTCTAGGATATGGTCAATGGCATTAGTAATGCGTTGAATCGTTCCCACGTCTGATTTCAAGTCTAAAGAGACAGAATACTGGTTGCTGCCTGAAATGGTTAAAGACACCATATCTGGCAAGGGCTCACTAGGACTTCTGGTTGCCATTTTAAGCTCAAACCCTCTAAAGGTCGCAAGCGTTCTTACTTCTTTGGTTTCCGAACGGTTGTAGGTAATGAGTTTTCGTAGATAGTCTCCAGCTTCTGCACGGTTATCCATCATTTGATTGTCAAACCGCATGATAAAATCTTGTGACTTAGTTGCCAAAGATTGGGCAATATCACGGTCATATTGGCTAAGGCGTTTCTCTAAGACAGGGAGGTTCTGCTCACAGTAAGAAATGGTATGGCGATACTCATCTTTAGTGCGATGAAAGGCACGCTTTTGATTGTCCAATACCGTCAACTCATTCTCTAGTTCCATCTTGAGTTTGAGATAAGGATTACCTGTCGCTAAAGCCTTAAAGTCTGAAGCAGTCATGGTTTGTTCATCAATGTCTTCTGCCGACCGTACAGGATCTTTAGAGGTCATGATTTGCGTGATATATTTGAGTTTATTCTCCTGAGTTTGCCAGAGGTAGTTGTCGAAGCTCCCTTTCGTAATGTAATGGTAAATATCTACCTCTTGGTGCATATTGCCTTGACGAATTAATCTACCATTGCGTTGGACAATATCTGAGGGCCTCCAGGGAACGTCTAAATGGTGGACTGCTTTCATGCGAGACTGCACGTTTAATCCTGTTCCACCTTTTTCCGTGGAAGCCATGAGAATCCGCACTTCCCCACCATTGACCTTGCGTGACAGAGAGTTCTTTTTCTCATCCGTATTAGCGTCATGGACAAAGGCAATTGCTTCTTTGGGAATCCCTCTATCCACTAAGAGGTCTTTCAATTCATTGTAAACGTCAAAGCCCTCTTCCTTATTCTTAGGCGTTCCAATATCTGAGAAAATCATCTGGGTAGCTTTATCATCTTCTCCCTCACGGTAAATGCGTTCCACATTGTCCACTACTTGAAGAATCTTCTGATTATCCGATAAGGTAAAGGCTGGGTCAATGAGACGCATGTCAATAGCTAGTTTTCTAGCTTCCCCAGTTATCTTTAACATGTTATCGACACTAGGGTCAACGCTGCCTGACTTGATAGCGTCTGAACGGTCAACCAACTCTTCAAGGTAGTATTTCTGAGCTTCTGTCAATTCGCTCTCCACCGCAATAACTTTAGCTTCAGGTACAGGTAAATCAAGCATATCTGAGGTCTGAATATCAGCTGTTTCCTTATAAATCCGCATGAGTTCAGGCAGGTTCACAAACTTCTTAAAGCGTTTCTTAGGTTGGTACTTATCTCCAGTTGGAGCAAGTTCCATTGAGTTCTCAATATTCCCAAATGCACCTACCCACGAATCAAAATTAGAGACTTGATACCGTTCTAAGACATCTGGTTGAATATAGCTCATCATGGTATAGAGTTCACTAATAGAGTTAGAGACTGGAGTTCCTGTCGCAAAAACCACGTTACGATAATCATGTTCTCCTTGAACCTGTCTGACCTTCATTTCCATATCCACGTTCTTTTTAGAAGTCGTGTTGGTAATTCCAGCCACATTCCCAAGGCCTGTAATGGGTCTGATATTCTTAAAATGGTGAGCCTCGTCCACAAAGAGAAAGTCAATCCCTAGATTTTCAAATTCAATAAAGGTATCACGTTCCAACTTTTGAAGTTCTTCCAATTGGTGCTCTAAGCCCTTAATAGAACGCTCTGCTTCTTTAACAGTATAATCACTATCACTACCTTGCTTGATGTCACGAAGTTGTTGTAACTTATCTTGAATATAGGTCACTTGCTTTTCCTGACTCATGGGAATTTTCTCAAACTGGGAATCCCCAATGACAATGGCATCGTAGTCCCCTGTGATAATCCGTGACACAAATTGCTTACGTTTGGCTTTCGCAAAATCTTTCTTGGTTGTCACATAGACATTCTTCGTTGGGAAAAACTTCATGATTTCTTGGCCAAACTGAGCGGTCAGACTTGACGGCACCACATAAAGAGGTTTATGAACCATTCCGAGTTCTTTCAGTTTGAAGCCTGCCCCAAGCATGGTTAAGGTCTTACCTGAACCCACTTCATGAGCTAGAAGCGCTCTTTTTTCTTCCACAATGCGTTGAATGGCATTCTTCTGGTGAGGGCGTAAGGAAATATTCTGGGCAAGCCCATCAATGGTTAAATGGCTGCCATCATAGACTTTTGAAACTGTACGATTATAAAGGCTATTATAGGTTTCTTCAATCATCTGTTGCACCTCTGGGTAACTTGCCACAAAGTCTTGGAAGAGTTCTTGAAGCTCAGTTTCCTTAGCACGAAGAACCGTTGTCTTCTCCACATCTGTCACATGCTTTTTCTTATCCCCATCTTCCACTTGTTTGGTGATGGTTGGTTGATTGGAATTAAGCAGGTTTTCAAAGATTTTTCGGCCACTATCATAGCGTGACCCAGGCACACCTAGACTTCTATCCGTTGCGGTAGAATACCTAAAGGCAAACTTGGATTGGTAAGACATCGTCCCATCAATCGGACTGACTTCAAGAACAGTTGATACTTCTTGGTCAGTCAGGTCAAAAGTTTGTCCCATAAAGGTTTCTTGGGCAAATTTACCATAAACGGCTAGAGGAATCCAACGTGAACCAATCCGATAATCAATATCAGCCAAGGTCACACGTGGCGGTTTCACATCTTCTAAGAGACCTTGATAATAGGCCCAAGGAAAATCAGAGTTGTCTGCTTTAATGAGTAAGTCCACAACCTCTAACTTAGTCACCACATCTCCTGATAAGAAATCCTGCCGTGACACATATACCACTCCCTTATCGTTTAGATAGCGTTCTGGGTCTGGAATAATAGCGTCTCCTAATTCTTCAATCAAAGACGCTTTAGAGTCCGTTTGATAAATAGACATCATGTAATCCAAATCTACCCCACGCCCATCTGCTAGACTAGAATTGAGAGCGTCAAGGGCAGAAGAAACTGCCGTCACTTCCTTTTCAGGACGAACCAAGGCTTTTTCAAAGGCAAGAGATTTGGTATAGATAACTGTCTTCCCACTCGGGTCAAGGCTTTCATCTTCTAAACTCGCAAGGAGCGAATACTTATCATCACTATCAAAAAGGTTACGGTTCACAGCACTATTGACATAGCCAAAGCGTTTCACAAAAGTATCATAGGTGCGATTGAGATGTCCTAACAAGTGGTTAAACTCTTCTCTGTCGTAATCATAGTAGCGCTGAATGGCAATCACCTCTTGGTAGGCGTTCCGAATATCAACCATCCCTTTAATCCGTGCCACTTCTTTCTCTGACAAGGGAGCTTCATAGAAAACCGTCTTTTTGAAATAGCCCTTAAACTGCCCACGTTTGGTGGCTTCTTCGGTCACATACACATCAAGAGCGGTGCTATCGGTGACTTCGAGGTCATTAAAGCGGTCAATCTGTTTTTGCGAATGCTTGGTATCCCAACCCTTAAAGGTCCCCTCCTCATCCACATAGTAGCTAATCTCCTCAGTCTTAGTCCCAACACGGATTCCCTTATTATCTCGGTAGTAAACCGTCGAATCCTTATAACCAAAACTATAACGATCTAAGCTTTCTCTGATGTCAGAAGGAATCGAGGTATCAATAACTTGTCTTCTCATCACATCAGGAGTGATAAGGATGTCAGAAGGGTCAACACTTCTAGGCGCTTTAACCTGTTTAAGAGCTGTCTGTACAGCTTCTATTAGGTTATCAGAAGTGCCTTTCACAGAAAGTGTCCCACCGTTAAAGTTTCTAACCTCATAGGTCCCAAGAACCTGACTGTTGTAATCCCCGTCAAAATATGGATTGAGCCAAATACGGTCATCCTTGTCATAGCGAATAGAACCTGAAAAAGCTAAATCATCTGCTTGGTAGCCCTTATCCATATGTTTCTGAAAGAACAACATGTCCGTTGTGACGTTGGTGCCTGCAATGGCCTTAAAGGCGCTATCCGGTAAACGCACACCACCAAGAAAATCAGTCGTCTCACGAATGTCCTGGAGAATATTTTCTGTCCGTTTGTCCATGGTTCCTGTGGAGGAAATGATAGCGACTTGCCCACCATCATGCACCAAATCTAATGATTTTTTGACAAAGTAATCATGAATCATATAGGGTTTGTCATAGCGACTATCCGCAATCCTGATATTGGCAAAAGGCACATTTGAGAGAACCAAATCAAAGCTATTGTCATTAAAGGCAATGGTCTCAAAGCCCTTTACTTCAATGTGGCTATTCGGATGAAGGTGTTTGGCAATAACCCCTGTAATCGTGTCTAGCTCTACACCATACAACTCACTATTTTCTCTCAGGTGTTTAGGCATTGCCGCAAAGAAATTTCCCGTTCCCATAGACGGGTCTAGGATTTTACCACCAGTAAAGCCATCACGTTCTAACTTCTCCCACATCTGACGAATAAGAGTGGGATCCGTGTAGTAGGCAGTCAGAGAGGACTGTTTCATGTCTGAATACTCTTTCTCTGTGACTAGCGTTTTTAATTCCTCACGTTCCTTAGAAAACTTTGGATTGTACTCGTCAAAGAACTCGTTAGCTAAGCCTCCCCAGCCCACGTATTTGGCAAGAAGTTCTTGTTCACTAGGTGTGGCTTGACGGTGTTCAGATTCAAGACTTTTCACCAAACGAACAGCAGCCACGTTGGTTTCAACCTTATCTCTTGTTGTCTTAGGGTAAAAGTCTGTTAGATTTTCTGGGAAGTGAAAATCAGTAGCCGGGGGCGTCTCAGTGACTTCTGGTTCCAACTCATCTTCTGACAATGCTTCTTCTTGTTTAGCCTCTCTCTTATTTGATGATAGAGATGTTGTCACTTGAGAAACCGCCTCTTGAGATTCTTCCATATCCATAAAAGAAAAGAGGTCTAATTCTTGGCTAGGTTCTTCCACTTCCTCTTTTTCTTCGACAGAAGGAACATGAAGAGCCTGAGTGATGTCTTCTAATGTCCGTAAGAAAAGAACTGGATTTTGTTCAATCACATCTGTGAAATCATTTTGTAATTCAATCCGAATCAGGTTATTAACGCCTGACTCCTCAATGGCCATTACCTGAAACTCTTGCCCCTTATAAGTCACAATCGAAGCGATCGGATAGCGTTTAAGGGCTTCCTCTACGATAGGATTTTGAGGGAGTGATTGAGTCATGATTTCAGGTTTTGTTTGTGAGATGTGTTCTCGCCATTCCCTAAAGGATAGGTCAGGTTGGGACTGTTTGTCCCTTTCAAAGGTTCTAGCTTCTTCAAGAGTGAGGTCTTCATGCAAGAAGGCATAGGCAATGGGTCTTAACTCTTCTAAGTCTAGCTGACTGGTCAAGAAAAATTCTGTCTTGTCATGCGTTAATCCCATCTGAAGCAATTCTGTCGCAAGGGCTAATTGAGTAACGGTTGCTTTAGGATAGCCCCCTAATAAGGCTAGGTCCGCATTCTTCAAATGAAAACGCCCTGCAGCATCTATCAGTATCCCACGTTGTTGCTCATCAACGTCAGCTAAGCCTATCCCTAAACGAGTCAGTTTTTCGGTATTTTCAGCCAAAATGGTTTGACCCATTTCAGCTAAAATCACTTCTTCTTGAGGTGTTAGGGGACGTTGCAAGTCATAGACTGTCCCATCAGCTTCTAAATAGGTTAAGAGCTCATTGACCTCATAGATTGGTGTCATTTCCATTTCATGGTCAAACTCCCCACGTCTCAGGTTTGGTAGCTTTGGACGGCTATTTCGCACTTGGTCAAAGTGACTTAATATCTCAAATTTTTGAGACAAGTTTAGATGTTCATAAGCTGGTAAATGTTCTGTTTGCCCTGTTCGTAAATCGAGTTGTGATAACTCTTCCTCATCAAGACTTGCAATCATGACAAGCCCTACTTCCCGAAAGGTGATCTCTTGACGAAACTCTGGTATGACAATATTCTCAACAACCTCCTTTTTTTCCTCCAACGTTTCCTGTGTACTTTCTAATTCAGGTTCATAAGTGAGAAGAAACTGTTCAATATCACGGCTAATACGATCAGACAAATTATTGGCCACTCGGTAAACATTGACCAAATTTGCAGCTTTGCTTTTATCCAAAAGAGAAGCTACCGAAATGGACTGATAGGCGCCTTCTTGGTCTAAGAGCTGAAAGCGAGTGGCTAGGTTAAAGAGGGCTACCTCAATCACCAAGGCTTTCTCATCACTGTTTAACTGAGGTAACTTCTTTAAGCCAGCCTGACCAAAGGTCTGTGTGTAGCTGCTTAGGTCTGTTGCCTCGTCAAAGGGGCTTGCCTTGACAAAAGCAGAAACCTCTGTTTCAAAGCGAACCACTTGAACAGGTGAGGTGACTATTCCTCTTTGGGTTGTAAAATTTTGGATAAGGCTATCCCAATCCTCATCAAAATGGACTGCTTGATAGCGTAAAAAGGATTCCAAAAGAATCTGGTCACGTGGCAATCTTGCCCGCAACATCTCAAGTAATTGTTCTTGAGTCATACGTTCCTCCAATTAAAAAAAGGAGCTGAGAGGTATTCTCAGCCCACTGCTTTACTCTAGGACCAAGGCGTTATGGTCTTTTTCTTGTGGCAACTTATCCATCAAAGTTGTCACATACTGTTGTAAGAAATGGCTTTTCTGGTCTAACAAATCCTTCTGCAAAGCGAGATAGGTCACATCTCCAAAATAATCTTGACTCGTTAAAGACAACTCCTTTTGGATAATGCCCTGCAAGGTCTCTAAGGTGAGAGATGAATAATCCTCCTCATTCAAAACCACATACAGAGAAAGGGTCTCAAAAATATTGTTGGACGCAATCACTTCCATAATGAAACTAGCTCCCTCACCTGTTCGATAGAGTTTATCCAAGAGGTCCGTCACTTCTTCTTGAAGCTGTTCCTGATAACCGTCTGCTCTTAGGCGCAGGTCATCACTGACTAAAGACAAGTCATCAATGCCCATAAAGTCTTGATAAAGCCTGTCAAGAAGTGACTTGTTTTTGGTACTCAATTCCATGGCTAAAAAGGCTTTAACCATGTCTTCATAGTTTTCTCGTGCCATCTCAGAAAGGGTTCTAGAAATTGTGTCATAATTCCAAGCCATAGCTTCTCTCCTTACGCTGTTGAATTGGATTCAAGCCTTGTTGGACTTCTTCAAGGTCTGTCAGTCCGTCACTATCCGTATCACTGCTAAAAGGATTCGTCCCTAAAGCTAACTCTTGAGCATCCGTTAGACCATCTTGGTCTGAATCTCTTGTGTAAATCTTTTTGGGTTCCATTTAGTTGTCCTCCATTTTGCGTTTAGAAAGTCCGTAAGCTAGGCCTAAAAGAAGTCCTCCACCGACAAGCGCCAAGAGGGATTGACTCTCTCCTGTATTTGGTAAGACACTTGCTGGAACTGGTGGTTCTTGTGTTGGAATAGGTGGTTGGGGTGGTGTTGGTTGATTCGGAGTTGGTGGCTCTGGTTCAGGGGTAGTTGTTTTAACCGTATTTGAACTGATGGTGTAGCCATTGACAGTATGTAATACGGTATTTTCTACTTCACCTGAAGCGATTCGTTTCATTTGCACGTAAACATCTGCCTGAAACTCAGACTCTTCTGCTAGTTTTTCAAGGAATTCCTGATCAAAACTAATGGTAACTGTCCCTTTTGACGTGTCGACATGTTGTAGCGTGTACTTGGTCACTTCTGTCCCTTTTGGTAAAACCATTCCATCTTTTAGAGTCACATCTACTAAGGTATAAGCCTTGTAAACACCATTATAGTCGTCATGGCTTTCATCGTAATCATCGTCAAAGCGGTACTCGATGAGTGGTGTCGCACGATTACCTGGAATGAGTGCTCCCACCAAACGGTAGTTAAAGACCTGATTCAAGGCAACTTCTTTTCCATCAAGGCTTTTCTCCTTTTGTGATAAATCAATCACCACATCTTTTTGTGGGTCTAGTTTTGGCACATTATTAACCACAGTCTCTGTCACATAAGCCAAACCAAAGTCAATCTGATAAGCGGTGTTTTCATACTTCCCACCAGTCTTTGTCAGCTCATTCTTAATGGTCATTGGAAGGGTCACCACTAAGGTTTGACCAGTTTTAACATAGGTTTCGTAAAAGGCTTGTGGATCATCAGCGCTTAAAACTTGAATGGCTCCTTTGGGTGTGAACTGGCGTTTGGCCATAGCGTCTTGAACCACTTTAGGCGCTTCTGACAATGAGGCATAGGCTTTCACCGAAATCCCTTTGACAAGATTTCCAGCCTTATCCATCACTTGGACACCATCTGCATTGACGCTAAGCGCTTCTTCAGGGTAATCATCTACCATGTAAAAACCTTTGGCAAGAACATCCTCCGTCACTACCAAATCCTTGTACTGACTATAATCAAGAACAATCTTATAATAATTGACGGTATTTGGAAAAACGGTCTTGCCATCAATAGACACGCCTTCTTTATTGGTATTAGTTTTATGTGGTGTTACTTTTGGCACGTGATTCGTTACCGTATTGGTCTCATAGGCTTGTCCAAAGTCTACCTGATAAGCTACATTGTCATAAGACTTGCCTGTATTTGCCATCTCCTCACGGACAGTCATAGGGGTGATGATGGTGATATTTTGACCTTGCGTTACATATGAATCATAAAAGGCTTGTGGATCTTCTGCCATAAAGACTTGGAAGGTTCCTTTAGGCGCAATCTTGCGTTTTGAAAGGGCTGCTTGTAGGTTTTTAGGAGCTTCTGATAAACTAGTGTAGTTTTTTACCGTCACACCTGACACTGCTTTACCATCAGATGTCACAAGTTGAATACTTGCTTCATCTGGTAATAGAGCTTCTTCGGGATAATCATCCACAAAGTAAAACCCTTGTGCAATCTGAGCCTTATCAGCTTTAATGCCACGGTATTGGTCCAAGTCCCATGACAAGGTATAGTGGTTTTGTGAACCGACTACCATAGGTTTGCCATTGATGTCCACCTTATCCTTATTCAGATTTTGTTTTTTTGGTGTTGGGCTTACAAGGGTATTGGTCACCTCATCGGTTTCATAGCCATTGCCAAAATCAACTTGGTAAGCCTTGTTTCGATAGGTTGCAGTTTCCCCATAGAGGTCATCTTTAACCGTCATTTTGGTGAGAAGGTTTAAAGAAGTTCCTGTTTTAACATATTGGTCATAAAAGGCTTGATTGTCATTCGGCATAAAGACTTGGAAAGCCCCTTTAGGAGAAATCTTAGCATGAGCGAGTTTATCTTGAAGGTCTCTAGGCGCTTCTGACAGCGACGCATAAGCATTAACAGTAATCCCTGATACGGCTTTGCCATCAGGAGTGGTGATACCTGTCCCCTTGTCTACTAAGTCCAACACTTCTTCTGGGTAGTCATCTACAAAGAAGAAACCACGAGCAATTGTCTCTTTAGAAGACCTATCGCCTTTATATTGATCTAAATCCCAAGTCAAACGGTAATGATTAGTTGTTCCTAAAGCCACTACCGTATCGTTAATGACCACACCATCTTCATTTTCATTTTTCTTCTGCGGCTCAATACGGCTAGTGGTCGTTCCATCACCAGGCGTTCGCACCGTCACGACATTGGAAGTCACTGTATAGGCATTTGGGGTTCCCTTATTGATGTGGAGCTTATAACTGTTGGAATAGGTTGCCCCATCATTTTGAAGGCTACCATAAAGTTTCGGAGCCACCAGTTGGTAAGACTTGGTGAGGTCTTTGTTGACCTCTTGAAGCAAGGCTTCCTTGGCGGTCAAGGTCACAAAGTTCTTAGCAATATCAAAGCTGAGGGTATAATTTCCGTTTTCTGCCTGCGTTTTTTCCTTGTCAAAAGCATAGCCTGCTGGAAGGTAATCTTCAAAGGTGAGGCTAGTGGTTTTGGCTCGATTTGGAGAAAAAGCGTCTACGGTTAAGGGATAAATGACCGTTGAATCTTTTGCGACCGTTTTGTCATGAAGGTTCACTTGGTCGGTATTGATAACTTCCTTAACAATTTCAGGAGTCGTTGTCAGACGATAGTCGTGGTAATGAACCGTTGGCACTTGTGGTGCTTTTGGTAACGGTTCTGGCGTAGGGGCTTTAGGCAAGGTGACCTTGGTAAGTGCTAGGCTGGGCTGAGTGACTTTCTCTAATGGTTTTTCCTTAAAGCTCACAGGTGGCTCAGGTGTAAAGGTCTTTGGGGTAAAGGTTTTCGGCACAACCTTAAACGGTTCTGGAATTGGCTCTAACTTTGGTGTCACATGTGGTTTTGGACTATAAGGTTTGACCGTCCGTGCAACTGGAAGGGTATTTAAGGCAAACCAATAAGAGAGACCAACATTTTGGGGCATATCCCCTTGACCAAAGGTCACTGTATAGGTGTTGCCTGATGTAACCGTTGAGACAATCGCTCCCTTATAGGCATACTTACTATATGACGTATCCCATTCTTCAGGAAGATTTAAATCACTGGCACGATTTGACCCAAGTGAACGAGCTAGGCCTTCGTTAGTCACTTGAATGGTTGAGCCATTGATAGGAACGAACTTACCTGATGTGTCTTTTACATACTCTAAACCGATGTCATTATGGTTGAGTGAGGAATGAGTAAAGACACCTGGTTTTTCCTTGGTGAAGCTCACTTGAGAGCCATCTTCTAAGAAATACTTGGCCTTGACACGAAACTCCATCTTGTCTGTTCGCCAATTGCCTGTCCCATCATTACGGTAGGCAATAAAGCCTTCTGTTGGGTCATTTGGCACGACTAACTGCACGGCATTAGTTCCAGCTGGAGAAACAAGGTTTGTAATGTCATAGGCTACTTTTGTGATTTTCTTACCATCAAAGCGAGCATTTTGAAGATTTTGATAGGTAAAGGAAAGGGTTTCTCCCGTTTTAAAGGTGTCATAGACGAAGAAACCAGTAGAATCTAGGATTTTAGAATACCCACCAAGCATTGGGTCACCTTTTGCAACGATACGATTAGGATTTCTGGTATCAGCTGAATGTCGTGCTTGCGGTTCTCCATTATTCAAGTTGAGAGCCTGAGCAAGAGCTTGAGAGATATAGCCTTCCTCTCCTTTTGAAATCTCAGCTAAATCACGTTTATAGCGCTCCATTTCCTTGGTGTTATAGGCATCAATGGCAGCATTTTCTTTCTTGGCTGCTTTTTCTTTTTCCTTATTACTTTTCGTGATAGCAGCAATCTCAGCTTCACGGTCTGTCATCAATTTTTGTTGGTCTTTATTATAGGCATCAACAGCAGCTTGACCGGCTTTATTTTCATCATCCACTGCTTTTTGTCCAACTTGATTGCGTTTGTCAATTGCTTCATTATCAGCTTTTGCTTTAGCAAGACCCGCTTCATTTTCCTTTTGAGTCACTAAGTTCTTTGCGACAATGGCATCTGCATCTTTTTTATTTGATTCGTATTCAGATAGATTGTCCTTATTTTGCTTATCAATAGCAGCTACCGCAGAGGTATAATCCTGATAGCCTGAAACCGTTGAACCATCTCCTGATGTTACGGTTTGAGTTGTGACGGTCACATTAGCCG
>OAQV01000093.1_pt1 | contig 22233 bp, 26 predicted proteins | sample 1501101 | NCBI WGS metagenome assembly OAQV01 (sample SAMEA3360666, study PRJEB22359) | human gut metagenome | biome: ENVO:urban biome; feature: ENVO:human-associated habitat; material: ENVO:feces | place: Bangladesh | collected 2011
TGGGTGAGAATCACTGGAGCGCGGCAATTTTAAAACGTGCGCTGGCGAATGACTCGGCATGGCACCGTTTAAGTGAGAAAGAGTTCGCCCATCTGCAAACGTTATTACCCAAACCACCGGCACATCATCCGCATTATGCGTTTCGCTTTATCGATCTATTCGCCGGAATTGGCGGCATCCGTCGCGGTTTTGAATCGATTGGCGGACAGTGCGTGTTTACCAGCGAATGGAACAAACATGCGGTACGCACTTATAAAGCCAACCATTATTGCGATCCGGCGACGCATCATTTTAATGAAGATATCCGCGACATCACCCTCAGCCATAAAGAAGGCGTGAGTGATGAGGCGGCGGCGGAACATATTCGTCAACACATTCCTGAACACGATGTTTTACTGGCCGGTTTCCCTTGTCAGCCATTTTCGCTGGCTGGCGTATCGAAAAAGAACTCGCTCGGGCGGGCGCACGGTTTTGCCTGCGATACCCAGGGCACGCTGTTTTTTGATGTGGTACGCATTATCGACGCGCGTCGTCCGGCGATGTTTGTGCTCGAAAACGTCAAAAACCTGAAAAGTCACGACCAGGGTAAAACGTTCCGCATCATCATGCAGACGCTGGACGAACTGGGCTATGACGTGGCTGATGCAGAAGATAATGGGCCAGACGATCCGAAAATCATCGACGGCAAACATTTTCTGCCGCAGCACCGTGAACGCATCGTGCTGGTGGGTTTTCGTCGCGATCTGAATCTGAAAGCCGATTTTACCCTGCGTGATATCAGCGAATGTTTCCCTGCGCAGCGAGTGACGCTGGCGCAGCTGTTGGACCCGATGGTCGAGGCGAAATATATCCTGACGCCGGTGCTGTGGAAGTACCTCTATCGATATGCGAAAAAACATCAGGCGCGCGGTAACGGCTTCGGTTATGGAATGGTTTATCCGAACAATCCGCAAAGCGTCACGCGTACGCTGTCTGCGCGTTATTACAAAGATGGCGCGGAAATTTTAATCGATCGCGGCTGGGATATGGCCACGGGTGAAAAAGACTTTGACGATCCGCTGAATCAGCAACATCGTCCACGTCGGTTAACGCCTCGGGAATGCGCGCGCTTAATGGGTTTTGAAGCGCCGGGAGAAGCGAAATTCCGCATTCCGGTTTCGGACACTCAGGCCTATCGCCAGTTCGGTAACTCGGTGGTCGTGCCGGTCTTTGCCGCGGTGGCAAAACTGCTTGAGCCAAAAATCAAACAGGCGGTGGCGTTGCGTCAGCAAGAGGCACAACATGGCCGACGTTCACGATAAGGCCACTCGCAGCAAAAATATGCGCGCGATTGCCACGCGTGATACGGCGATAGAGAAGCGCCTCGCCAGTCTGTTAACCGGGCAGGGCCTGGCATTTCGCGTTCAGGACGCCAGTCTGCCCGGACGTCCGGATTTTGTCGTTGATGAATATCGTTGCGTGATATTTACCCACGGCTGCTTCTGGCACCATCATCACTGCTATCTGTTTAAAGTGCCTGCGACTCGAACCGAGTTCTGGCTGGAGAAGATAAGTAAAAATGTTGAACGCGATCGCCGCGATATCAGTCGTTTGCAGGAACTCGGCTGGCGCGTATTGATTGTCTGGGAGTGTGCATTACGTGGGCGCGAGAAGCTGACGGATGAAGCGCTTACCGAGCGTCTGGAAGAGTGGATCTGCGGCGAAGGTGCCAGCGCGCAGATCGACACGCAGGGGATTCATTTACTCGCTTGATGCGTCCTGAATAACTGGCGCAACTACGGGTTTTGCCGGGAAGAGATATTTTCCCAACGTGACCAGTACCACCGCGAAGACAATTACGCCGAGCGCCAGCCATTCAATCTTCGACAGCGTTTCTCCGCCCAGTCCCGTACCCAGCAAGACCGCGACCACCGGGTTAACGTAGGCGTAGCTGGTGGCGAGAGCCGGACTGACGTTGCGGATTAAATACATATAAGCGTTAATGGCGATAATCGAACCAAACAGCGCCAGATAGCCGACCGCAAGGAAGCCTGAAAGGGAAGGGAGCGCCGTCAGTTTTTCACCTGCAATCATCGACGCGATCATTAACACCACGCCTGCCGCCAGCATCTCAATCGCACCCGCCATCATCCCTACAGGTAAGGTAATGCGCGAGCCATAAACTGAGCCAAACGCCCAGCTAATCGAGCCGATTAAAATCAGAATCGCGCCCCACGGATTGCCGCTTAAATTTCCACCGCTATTGAGCATGATGATTCCGGCAAGCCCAATGGCAATACCCACCCATTCCAGTTTGCGCGTTTTAATGCCAAACAGGCGGCTGAAGCACAGGGTAAAGAGGGGCACGGTTGCAACCACTACGGCGGCGATGCCGGAAGGAACATTTTGATGTTCGGCAACCGTCACCATGCCATTACCGACAGCCAGCAATAACAGGCCAATCAGCGCGGCATTGAGCAGCGGACGTAGCGGGGGGAGTTTGTGTCCGCGCAGTAGCAAAAATGCCAGCAATAAAATACCGGCTGCCAGGAATCGAACGCCCGCCATCATTAACGGAGGCCAGCTTTCCACGCCAATCCGAATGACAAAATAGGTTGAGCCCCAAATGATATACAACGCAAACAGCGCGCCAAAAAGCGGTAACAACTGGCGGAAACGCATAATCCCTCACGGTGGAAATAAAAAGGTGGTTCATAGTAAACGTGAAAATCATTCTGCTGGCGAGAGATATAATTGCACTTGATTGTTAAAAAAATGTTGACCTGTGAAGCAAGTATCAGAGCTGCCGTTTTTGCTTCATACTTACACCCTTCAACAATAAAAATGAGAGGGAATGCTTTTGGCCGGGAGTAGTTTACTGACGTTGCTCGATGATATCGCCACACTGCTGGACGATATCTCCGTGATGGGCAAACTGGCGGCGAAGAAAACAGCCGGTGTATTAGGGGATGACTTATCGCTCAATGCGCAACAAGTTTCAGGCGTGCGGGCCAACCGGGAACTTCCCGTGGTCTGGGGCGTGGCGAAAGGATCGCTGATTAATAAAGTGATTCTGGTGCCGCTGGCGCTGATCATCAGTGCGTTTATCCCGTGGGCGATTACGCCTCTGTTGATGATTGGTGGCGCGTTTCTCTGCTTTGAAGGAGTAGAGAAAGTGCTGCATATGCTGGAGGCGCGTAAACATAAAGAAGATCCGGCGCAGAGCCAGCAGCGTCTGGAGAAGCTGGCGGCGCAGGATCCGCTGAAGTTTGAAAAGGACAAAATAAAAGGGGCGATTCGTACCGATTTTATATTGTCTGCCGAAATCGTCGCCATCACGCTGGGGATTGTGGCCGAAGCGCCGTTGCTTAATCAGGTGCTGGTGCTTTCAGGCATCGCGCTGGTAGTGACCGTGGGCGTCTACGGTCTGGTAGGGGTTATCGTTAAGATTGATGACCTGGGGTATTGGCTGGCGGAAAAATCCAGCGCGCTGATGCAGGCATTAGGTAAAGGGTTATTGATCATTGCGCCCTGGTTGATGAAGGCGTTATCGATTGTCGGCACGCTGGCGATGTTCCTCGTCGGCGGCGGGATTGTGGTACATGGTATTGCGCCGCTGCATCACGCCATTGAACATTTCGCCGGGCAGCAAAGTGCAGTGGTGGCGATGATATTACCGACTGTTTTAAATCTGATTCTTGGATTTATCATCGGCGGCATCGTGGTGCTGGGAGTGAAAGCCGTAGCGAAAATACGCGGTCAGGCACATTAATACTCGCACAGGCTATTATGCAAAATTCGCCATCTTCAACTAAGGTGAACAAGTTTCACTCGAAAAAAGGAGGCGAGTATGAGCTTTATGGTTAGTGAGGAAGTTACGGTTAAAGAGGGCGGCCCGCGGATGATTGTCACCGGATACTCCAGCGGTATGGTTGAGTGTCGTTGGTATGACGGTTACGGGGTCAAGCGGGAAGCTTTTCATGAAACCGAGCTTGTTCCGGGGGAGGGGAGTCGTTCTGCGGAAGAAGTTTGAAAGGGTATCATTAACACCCGACCGGATGTGGCGCTCACGTCGCATCCGGTCGGGTGTGCCAGTGTCTGCACTGAATTGCCTGATGCGACGCTATCGCGTCTTATCATGCCTACGTTATAAAACTATCGATGTCTGTCGCGTCTTATCATGCCACCATTATAAAATTATCGCTGTTTTGCGGTACGCTATCGCCAGGTTATGCCAGAATCATAAAAAAGCAGGTTGGGAGTCGTCAGGGTGCAGCACGAGACAAAAATGGAAAACCAGAGCTGGTTGAAAAAACTCGCACGCCGCCTGGGGCCTGGTCATGTCGTTAATCTCTGCTTTATCGTGGTATTGCTTTTTTCCACCTTGCTCACCTGGCGTGAAGTAGTGGTGCTGGAAGATGCCTATATCTCCAGCCAGCGTAATCATCTGGAAAACGTAGCCAACGCGCTCGATAAGCATTTGCAGTATAACGTCGACAAACTGATCTTTTTGCGTAATGGCATGCGCGAAGCTCTCGTAGCGCCACTGGATTTCACTTCACTGCGTAATGCTGTAACCGAGTTCGAACAGCATCGCGACGAGCACGCCTAGCAAATTGAACTCAACCGACGACGCACCCTGTCAGTCAATGGCGTATCGGATGCATTAGTCAGCGAGGGGAATCTCCTGTCTCGCGAAAATGAAAGCCTCGACAATGAAATTACCGCTGCACTGGAAGTTGGTTACTTGCTGCGACTGGCGCACAACACCTCGTCGATGGTTGAACAGGCGATGTATGTCTCGCGTGCCGGATTTTACGTTTCGACGCAGCCGACCTTGTTTACGCGCAATGTACCAACGCGTTATTACGGCTATGTCACCCAACCCTGGTTTATCGGCCATTCGCAACGAGAAAATCGTCACCGCGCGGTACGCTGGTTTACTTCGCAACCGGAACACGCCAGCAATACTGAACCGCAGGTTACCGTCAGTGTTCCGGTAGACAGTAATAACTACTGGTATGGCGTGCTGGGGATGAGTATTCCCGTGCGTACCATGCAGCAATTTTTAAGAAACGCCATCGATAAAAACCTCGATGGTGAGTATCAGCTCTATGACAGTAAGCTGAGATTTTTGACCTCTTCCAATCCTGACCATCCAACAGGGAATATTTTTGATCCTCGTGAACTGGCCTTGCTGGCGCAGGCGATGGAACATGACACGCGGGGCGGCATTCGTATGGACAGTCGCTATGTTAGCTGGGAACGTCTGGACCATTTCGACGGTGTGCTGGTGCGCGTCCATACGCTAAGCGAAGGCGTGCGCGGCGATTTCGGCAGTATCAGCATTGCATTAACCCTGCTGTGGGCGCTCTTTACCACCATGTTACTCATCTCCTGGTATGTGATTCGCCGGATGGTTAGCAACATGTATGTTCTGCAAAGCTCGTTGCAGTGGCAGGCGTGGCACGACACCTTAACCCGTTTATATAATCGTGGCGCACTGTTTGAAAAAGCCCGTCCGCTCGCGAAATTGTGTCAGACGCACCAACATCCTTTTTCTGTCATTCAGGTCGACCTTGACCATTTTAAAGCGATTAATGACCGCTTTGGTCATCAGGCGGGCGACCGTGTTCTTTCTCATGCTGCCGGATTAATTAGCAGTTCCTTGCGTGCGCAGGACGTTGCCGGGCGGGTCGGTGGTGAGGAGTTTTGTGTGATTCTGCCAGGCGCGAGTCTGACGGAGGCTGCGGAAGTCGCAGAACGTATTCGCCTGAAGTTAAATGAAAAAGAGATGTTGATCGCCAAGAGTACGACGATACGCATCAGTGCCTCGCTGGGGGTAAGCAGCAGCGAGGAAACCGGTGATTATGATTTTGAACAACTCCAGTCACTGGCTGACCGTCGGCTTTATCTCGCTAAACAGGCCGGGCGTAATCGGGTATGCGCGAGCGATAACGCTTAACGGGCGGAGAAAAAATGGTCCAGCCCTTCACGCCAGCCTTCCGGTCCTTCACGCTGCGTTCGCCAGACGCGGGCCGGATCCTCATCATGCAGATGCACCCCTTCACGGTTTAGCCCTTTCACAATCACCGCGTAATCCATTACCTCCAGTAAGGGCGCATCGTTTGGCCCATCGCCCAGGCCAAGTGTGGTTGGGCGTTTGCCTGACAATTGTTGATAGGTCGCGATAATCCAGTTGGCAGCCTGATCTTTTCCGCCAGAGGCATCCAGTACGTGCCAGAAGCGCGCACCCTGCATAAACTGTAAGCCCAGTTCGTTCAGACGAGCGGTAAATTGTGCCATACGCTCGTCACTGTCGCGCCAGATTAGCGTTACCGACGCCTCATGCAGCTGCGTCAGCGCCGCCTGGCTACGGCTTAATCCCGTCCATTCGGCGATGGTTGCATCGTCGACATCATCGAAAGTCGTGAATTTAAAATGTTCTTTCTCGCGTAGCGTATTTAAAACCTGGCTGATTTCGCCATGGCTAATACCTGAGATGATGCGTGGAAAACCGTCTATATCCTGCCATTGTTCAGCAAGCTGGATCACTGCGCCATTTTCGGCAATCAGCGGTAACCCTTGTAGCCCCAACGTTTTTTGCAAGTACAGCATTTCCGCTGAAGTTTTACTGCTACAGAGAATGACGGGAACATTCGCTTCGCGTAAACGGCTGAGCCAGGGGGCAGCTGGTTGCCAGTCATAACTATGACTGTCCAGCAGGGTGCCATCAAGATCGCTAAAAACCAGTAGTGGTTGTTGAATTGAAAGCATGGTTGCGCAGTACTCCCCTTACCAGGATGATTCTCAAAACAGCACAAATTATCAAAGATGATTTTTTCGGGAGCGATCCCGTTGACGCCAGAGCCACCAAGGGGTGACGCGCGTCACATTTCTATTCATAAGTAGCGTTAATCATTCATATCGCGAATATTTTCTTGTCAGCGAAAAAAATTGCGGATAAGGTGATGAACACATCAGATTTCCTGGTGTAACGAATTTTTTAAGTGCTTCTTGCTTAAGCAAGTTTCATCCCGACCCCCTCAGGGTCGGGATTTTTTTATTGTGCATTCAACGATTCACTTCAGAGACGCTGAAGTCATGAATATCCAGTTCGAAGGCATCCGCCAATTCACGCCATGTATGATATTCACGTCCATCGACGCTAACGTGTTCAGAATCGTTCTGGCTGCGATGAACTTCGCTTTCGCTAATTTCATTGATCGCCGCCAGCAGGGCATCGACATCGACGCTGACCTCACGTTTTGCGGTATCGCTGTACTCTTTTGCGGTTTTCATCATCTTTCCTCGCAACCGTTACTCTGTTGTTGCCGCCAGTCGTTAAGTCCGCCTGGCATCTCTTAAGTATAGACCGTCGAGAAAATCAGCACTCGCGCGCGCCTGGCGCTGCCAGAAAAACGAAATTGTTCTACACTGGCACAAAGCCACAGGAGGAAAACGATGAAGGTGAATGATCGGGTAACAGTCAAAACGGATGGCGGTCCGCGTCGTCCTGGCGTGGTACTGGCAGTTGAGGAGTTTAGTGAAGGCACAATGTACCTGGTTTCGCTGGAAGACTACCCGCTCGGCATCTGGTTCTTTAATGAAGCAGGGCATCAGGACGGTATCTTTGTGGAGAAAGCAGAGTAATCTTATTCAGCCTGACTGGTGGGAAACCACCAGTCAGAATGTGTTAGCGCATGTTGACAAAAATACCATTAGTCACATTATCCGTCAGTCGGACGACATGGTAGATAACCTGTTTATTATGCGTTTTGATCTTACGTTTAATATTACCTTTATGCGATGAAACGGTCTTGGCTTTGATATTCATTTGGTCAGAGATTTGAATGGTTCCCTGACCTGCCATCCACATTCGCAACATACTCGATTCGGTTCGGCTCAATGATAACGTCGGCATATTTAAAAACGAGGTTATCGTTGTCTCTTTTTTCAGAATATCGCCAAGGATATCGTCGAGAGATTCCGGTTTAATCGATTTAGAACTGATCAATAAATTTTTTCTGACCAATAGATATTCATCAAAATGAACATTGGCAATTGCCATAAAAACGATAAATAACGTATTGGGATGTTGATTAATGATGTGCTGACTGTTAGAAGCATCATGGATGAAACAGTCCTCATTAATAAACACCACTGAAGGGCGCTGTGAATCACAAGCTATGGCAAGGTCATCAACGGTTTCAATGTCGTTGATTTCTCTTTTTTTAACCCCTCTACTCAACAGATACCCGGTTAAACCTAGTCGGGTGTAACTACATAAATCCATAATAATCGTTGACATGGCATACCCTCACTCAATGCGTAACGATAATTCCCCTTACCTGAATATTTCATCATGACTAAACGGAACAACATGGGTCACCTAATGCGCCACTCTCGCGATTTTTCAGGCGGACTTACTATCCCGTAAAGTGTTGTATAATTTGCCTGGAATTGTCTTAAAGTAAAGTAAATGTTGCGATATGTGAGTGAGCTTAAAACAAATATTTCGCCGCAGGAGTATCCTGGAAGATGTTCGTAGGTATTATTTTTCGGATAATCCTTAGGATAACATGATAAACGTTACGGAATTATATTAATGGCAATTCACTAATAATATCAGCCAGCAAATTAAAAATTTCACTGAATAAATGTTCGCAAAAAGACGCAATTAACGGCATTAATGCCGCCATTAAAGAGATACCGACAGTCAGAGTTAATGGAAATCCAATAACAAAAATGGATAATTGCGGGGCCATACGATTCAGTAAACCTAATGCCAGATTCAGGGTCAGCAGCAGAGTAATGAGCGGTAACGCCAGCATCAGCCCGTTAAGGAAAATCAAACTCCCTGCTTTGGTGAGTGCCAGAAACGCATTGCTGTTCAACGGTTCGCCACCAATTGGCAGGGTGTGAAAGGTATCGACCAGCAGTGAAATTAACCATAAATGACCGTTAAATGTCAGGAACAGCAGTAACGCCAGCATATCCATGATACGCGCTAAAACGGGCATATTGAGATGGCTGGCCGGATCGACAAACGTCGCAAATGACAGCCCCATTTGCAGGCCGATAATTTCGCCAGCGGTTCGCACAGCGGCAAAGGCAAATTGCATGGTAAAACCAAGCGCAATGCCGATCAGGATCTGCTGCACGGCCAGCCACAGAGCAAAGAACGAAAAAACAGGAACATCGTTGGCAGGTAATGATGGGGCAATTGCGAACGTGATCATCATTGCCAGACCCAGTTTTACCCGTTTCGGCACGCTGCGTTCGCTCACAATTGGCGCGGTAGAAATGAGCGCCAGCACGCGCAGTAACGGCCAGAAGTAGAGGCTTAACCAGGATAGCCATTGTTCGCTTGTCACCTGCAACATAGTACGGCTACCCGATGATATACGGCAGGTTAGTGAACAAGGTGCGGACGTAATCCAGCAACAGATTGAGCATCCACGGTCCGGCAATAATAATGGCAATAAATACGGCGATGATTTTTGGAATAAACGACAGCGTCATTTCGTTGATCTGGGTGGCGGCCTGCAAAATACTGATGATAAGGCCCGTGACCAGCGCCACCAGCAACAGCGGGGCAGCCAGTGCCAGCGCGACTTTCATCGCTTCAGTCCCCATCATCATGACCGATTCAGGTGTCATTTTGCCTCTCTAGCTGTAAAAGCTCTGCGCCAGCGAACCGACCAGCAATTGCCAGCCATCCACCAGTACAAACAGCATCAGTTTAAAGGGCAGAGCAATGGTGGCGGGGGGGACCATCATCATCCCCAATGCCATCAACACGCTGGCAATCACCAGGTCGATAATCAAAAAAGGGATGAAAATCGTGAAGCCTATCTGAAATGCGGTTTTCAACTCGCTGGTCACGTAGGCCGGGAGCAAAATGCGCATCGGCACGGCTTCAGGTCCCTGCAACGGACCAGTATTCGCCAGTCTGGCAAACAACCCTAAATCCGCCTCACGGGTCTGACGCAGCATAAACTCACGCAGCGGCTGCGCCCCTTTTTCCAGCGCCTCCTGCATTGATATTTTCTCTTCGCTGAATGGCTGGTACGCATCGACATAAATTTTGTCGATCACCGGTGACATAATAAAAAAGGTCAAAAATAGTGCCAGCCCCAGCAATACCTGGTTAGGTGGCGCGGAGGGCGTTCCCAGCGCGTTACGCAATAAACCAAAAACAATGATGATGCGGGTGAAACTGGTCATCATCAGTAAAATTGCCGGAATAAACGTCAACGAGGTGATGAACACCAGCGTCTGCACCGGGAGCGACCAGCTTTGTCCACCGCCAGGCAGCGGCTGGCTGGTGATACCCGGCAGTTGCGCGAAGGCGAGGGGCGTAACCAGCCAGAGAAGGACAGGTGCGACAGACAACAAACGACGCATCAGGATCTCCCACTACGCTTAAGCAAATTTTTCATGACCGACTGAAAATCGGTCTGCGGTATCTCTTCTGTTGGTGCTGAAGGGGGAAGTTTATGCAGCAGATTGATTTGCCCTGCGGTAACGCCGAGCACCAGCCGTGCATCTTCCACATCGACCACCACAACCCGTTCACGCGCGCCCAGCGAAGCACTGGCGCTAATTTTCAGACCGTTAACGCCAGTGCGTTTCGGGGCAAATCCCAACCGTTTTACCAGCCAGGCAGCAGCGAGGATCAGGGCAATAATGGCGATGAGTGCGCCGCTGACCTGCAGCAGTGGCGCAGCAGAAACCGGCGTGGAAGATTGCACAGTAGCGTGGTTATTCATCACTAACGGCTCAGGCGACGCATTCGCTCAGACGGAGTAATGATATCGGTGATCCGCACGCCATATTTATCGGCAACGACCACCACTTCGCCCTGGGCGATTAAATAACCGTTGATCAGAATATCCAGTGGTTCGCCCGCCAGACCGTCCAGCGCCACGACGGACCCTTGCGTCAGACGCAACAGCTCTTTGATGGTCATCCGCGTACGGCCCAGTTCGACGGTCAGCTTGACCGGAATATCCATAATCAGGTCGATATCCTGCAACGTTCCGCTGACATCACCACCGCCAAATTGCTGGAACACCGCGTCGGCAGCGCTTTTGCTGCTGGTTGATTTTTGTTCGCTCAACGCTTCAGCCCACAGATCGTCCATTGCGCCGTTGTTGTCATCAGCCGGATTATTCATGTCACTCATTTGGGCTGTTCCTCGTTCAGAGAATTTAAAATCGGGTTAATCAAATGTTCTATCCGTAACGCATACTGACCGTTGAGAGTGCCGTACTGACTGGTCAGCACCGGGACGCCGTCAACATGGGCGATGATGCGATCGGGTTTTTCTATCGGCAGGACGTCGCCGGGTTTCAGTTTTAAAATCTGCGACAGGCGTAGCGAGATATCGGCAAAGTTGGCGACCAGCTCCAGCTGTGAATGCTGCACCTGGCGCACCAGGTTATCGCGCCAGTTCTGATCTTCATTACGCGAGTTTTCCAGCGGCGGGTTAACCAACAATTCCCGTAGCGGCTCGATCATGCTGAATGGCAGACAGATATTAAATTCGCCGGTCAGGTTGCCAATCTCCACATGGAACGGCGTGTTAACCACAATGTCGTTCGGCGAGGTGGTGATATTGGTAAATTTCACCTGCATTTCCGAACGCACGTACTCAACTTCCAGCGGATTAATCGCCTTCCAGGCGTCGCTATAGCCTTCAAGCGCCAGCTTTAACATGCGGTTGATGACGCGCTGTTCGGTATGGGTAAACTCGCGACCTTCCACTTTGGTCGGGAAGCGTCCATCGCCGCCAAACAGGTTATCCACGGCGATAAACACCAGACTCGGTGAAAACACCACCAGCCCTGTGCCGCGCAGCGGTTTCAGATGGATAAGGTTCAGGTTGGTCGGCACCGGCAGGTTGCGGGCAAATTCATGGTACGGCTGAATGCGGATGGCCCCGACGGTTATATCTGGGCTACGGCGCAGCAGGTTGAACAGCCCCATACGAAAATGGCGGGCAAAGCGCTCATTAATGATTTCCAGCGCCTGCAAACGTTCGCGCACAACCCGTCGTTGGGTATTCGGATCGTACGGACGAATGTCACTTTCGCCGCTAACACTGGCTGTCGGTTCGTCTTTGACTTCGCTGTCACCATTCAACAGCGCATCAATTTCAGCTTGAGAAAGAATACTATCGCCCATGTCGTTATCGCAGAATAAAAGCGGTATACAGCACGTCGGTGACATCCTGTTTCGGTTGCCCGGCAACAAGCGGGGTGGAAAGCGTGGTTTTAATCTCGGCAATCAGGTTTTTCTTGCCTTCTTCTGTCGCCAGTACGGCAGCATCCTGACGCGAAAACAGTAACAGCAAACGGCTACGGACTTCCGGCAAATACTCACTCAGCCGCGAGCGTGTAGCTTCATCTTTCAGGCGCAGGGTTATGCCGATATACAGCACGCGATCCGCATCGCCCAGATTGACCGTAAAGGTATCCAGCGCATAGAAGACCGGGGAGGGCACGACGCGTTGCTGCGCTTTGTCGTCAGCGGCAACCTGATGCGAATGCCAGTAGCTGTAACCTGCGCTGGCACAGGCCGCGAGGGTAATGAATACCAGAATCGGGATCCAAAGCGATCGCTTGCTTTTCTTGCTTATCGCGTAATCAGTCATGTGTTGCGGTCTTCCTGTGTCGCTACTGCTTATCGGCTAATTATCCTGCGTCTTGAGCGCAACAAAGCGGGGAAAAGACGCGGATTACGGTGCTACCTCTGACGTTAGGCGAAAATATCAACGCCGCTGTTGCCTGTTACACGTACTTGTAAAGAGACGGGAACCGGAAGCGTATCGTCGTCTTCCCCCGCCAGAGGTTCATGGTTTGCTGTGCGTTGGCTTTGCTGTTGCTGGGAAGTGGCCTGCTGCTGACCACTAAAGCTTTCGCCACTGATGTTGCTTTGCCCTAACTGAATGCCACTTTCGGCCAGCTGCGTACGCAGTACCGGCAGCGCTGCTTCCAGGGCGGCGCGTACATGCTGATGCGGTGAAACCATCTGGATTTGCGCCTGGTTATCATCCACTTTGAGGGAGATTTGCACTTCACCTAAATCCTGCGGGTGCAGACGCAACTCTGCACTTTGTTGCCCCTGGCGGGTGAACAGCGAAATATGCTGGCTTAATGATTGTTGCCATTCGTGAGAACCCAGCGGTGCACTCAAAACAGGCGCGGCGACGGTGGGCAGTGGCTGTGTCTGGTGTGGAGTGATTAGCGGGCTGGCGGCAGCGGTCACCGGCGAAGGCGTGCTGATGATTTCCGCTTTACTCTGGGCTTCTGCTATCAGCGGTGTTAATGGCTGAGCTGGCGTGCCGGGGGCGTCATCAGGCTGTGCTGTTGTGAGTTGCGCAGAAGTCAGTTTTGTGAAGAGCGTTGGTTTCTCTGTCGGTAATACGGTTGACGGTGCATCAGTCACTTTGGGCGTATTGTCAAAACCCGGCAACATCGCAAAAAGGGCACTCAGGCTGGCGGTGACGTCTTCATTCAGATCATCCGCTTTTTCGTCTTTTGCCGTATTGTTGTCAGCCGCCGCAGCCAACGTTATCGTCTGAGCGGTGTTTAACGGTGTTGATGTGGATTGTTCGTCGTTGATGACAGGCGGTGTTTCATCCACAGGGATCAGTAAATCCGCTTGTTGCGCGTCGGAAACAATATCGCTGACCAGCGGCTCGCCTTTTGTCGTGGGCTTATCTGTTGCCACCAGCAACTGGGGGGCCGCTTTGTCGGTAGTTGTCTCGCCTGCTAATGCTTCGCTCAACAACGCGAGAAAATCTTGTGCAGCATCGCTGGCTTTGCCGCCAGGCAATGTGGTGGTGTCAACGTCGGCGGTAATCAAGGGCGCTAAGCGAATCATTCAGGTTTCCTCATGGCGGCGCGCTGGGCGAACTCATCCATCTTTTTCTGATCGAGGCGGTTTTCTGCAAGCAGTGCCGCCGTGGATTGCCGTTCCTGCAGTGTCTGCCAGGCCTGCAAACGTTGTTTCTTTTCTCGCCAGCTGTTCAGGGCAATGTCAACTTTCTGCGTCCACTGATTAAGTTGCTGGCGATGCTGAGTAATGGCTTTTTCCAACGTCTGGATAAACTGCTGATAGTTGATCCAGCGGTTGCTGGTCATCCCGGCACTCATATCGCTATTGAGGTTATTGCGATATTCATTCTGATAATCGATCAGCATTTTGAGCTGTTCTTCCGCCTGCTGACATCCGCGACGCATTTCACCCAGCAGGCGAGCGGCATCCTCTACCTCTTTTTCTGCCAGATCTTTCAGGGTCGCCAGCGCACCATGTTCCGCCATCTGCCGTTATCTCCTGGGTTATGACACTGTCGGGAAAATACGCTCCAGCCCCTGGAGAGACGCTTCCCAGTCCGCGCGTTCAAAAATGCCTTGTTGCAAATAGCCCTCCAGCTGCGGCCACAGGGCGATGGCTTTATCGAGCATCGGATCGCTGCCTTTGGCATACGCGCCGACGCTAACCAGATCGCGGTTACGCTGAAAACTCGACAACAGCTGTTTGAAGGTGCGCACTCGCGCGTAATGTTGCTCACTGATCAACGCCGTCATTGCGCGACTGATCGACGCTTCAATATCGATAGCCGGATAGTGCCCGGCTTCCGCCAGTCGGCGAGACAGCACAATGTGGCCGTCGAGGATGGCCCGCGCGGAGTCGGCAATGGGGTCCTGCTGGTCATCGCCTTCGGTGAGCACGGTATAAAACGCGGTAATCGAGCCGCCGCCGCTAATGCCATTTCCGGCACGCTCGACCAGTGCCGGTAATTTGGCAAACACCGACGGTGGATAACCTTTAGTGGCAGGTGGTTCGCCAATCGCCAGCGCAATCTCACGCTGGGCCATCGCGTAGCGGGTGAGGGAGTCCATAATCAGCAATACATGCTGACCACGATCGCGAAAATCTTCGGCAATTCGCGTGGCATAGGCGGCACCTTGCATTCGCAGAAGCGGAGAAACATCCGCCGGAGCGGCAATCACCACGGAGCGTGCACGCCCTTCGGCACCGAGGATATTCTCAATAAAATCTTTTACTTCGCGTCCGCGTTCACCAATCAAACCCACGACAATGACATCGGCGCGGGTGTAACGGGCCATCATCCCCAGCAGCACACTTTTACCAACGCCGGACCCGGCAAACAGCCCCATACGCTGCCCGCGCCCGACGGTAAGCAGGGCATTGATTGGGCGCACGCTGGTGTCCAGCACATGTTCAATCGGTGTACGTTGCAATGGGTTAAATGGCGGGGTAATCAGCGCACCGGTTTCCGTCGTATCGGGGGAGGGGAGGCCATCGAGCGGTTTACCGCTGCCGTCCAGAACGCGACCTAATAACGCCGGACCGAGCGGCAACTGCTTGCCGCTTTGCAGCCCTTCAGCCGAAATGTTTTTGGCATAAACACGCGCGCCGGGCAGGACACCTTCCACTTCCTCCAGCGGCATTAAAAACAGCCGTTGACCGTTAAAGCCAACGACTTCGCTTTCTACTTCGTGCGTTTCGCTGCCGTTCTGGCGCTCAATCACACAGGTTGCGCCGAGCGGCAATTGTAATCCGGTGGCTTCCAGCACCAGCCCGGTAGCGCGGGTTAATCGCCCATAGCGACGTACCGCAGGCAACTGCGCCATTTTGGCTTCAAAGTTATCCAGCGTGGTTAGCCAGCGAGTCAGGCGCGTGGTCATTACACCACTCCTGGTGCTGCCAGACGGCAGAGTTCTTGCCAGCGAGTGGCGACACTGGCGTCGAGATCGCCTTCATCGGCGGAGACTTTACAGCCGCCAGGATGGAGTGTGGGATCGCCCCGCAAGCGCCAGCCATGCAAACTTAAGGTTGCGCCGAGCATATCATCCACACGTTGCAGATCATCCGGGTGCACGCGCAGCTGTGGTTTACCGCTGAATAACGGTTCTTGCTGCAACAACTGTTGGATCTGTTTGATCAGTGCCGAGTTATCCACTGTTGGCGTCTGACCGATCACCTGACGTGCCGCCTCCAGCGCCATCTGCATCAGGCGCGAAGCAATCACACTATCAAGCGCATCAAGGGTAGTTTGAAATTCGCTGACCAGTTGCTGCATCCGGGCATGAATTGGCGCTTGTTGAGCCTTCGCCTCTGCCAGACCTTGTTCCAGCCCCTGGGCCAGTCCTTCCTGATAGCCCTGTTCGTGACCTTGCTGGCGACCTTCGGCAATCCCCGCCTGATAACCCTGCTCGTGGGCCTGCATTTGCAGTTGCGCCAGTTGCTGCTCAAGGCTGGGTTCGGCCTCTTCAATGATGGTTTCTTCCGGCTCGACCATGGGCACAAACTCTGCCTGTGGTGGCGCGAGATCGTCCGGCGTCCAGGTTTTCCACGGCAGATTATCAGACATAGGTATCCTCGCCGCTGCCAATTACCATCTCGCCAGTTTCGGCAAGGCGGCGCACAATCAGCAGAATCGCTTTCTGTTCGTTTTCCACCTGCGACAGACGCACCGGACCACGGTTGGCGAGATCGTCGCGCAGAATATCGGCGGCACGTTGCGACATATTGCGCAGGAATTTCTCGCGCAGTGGCTGCTCGGCCCCTTTCAGCGCGATCAGCAACGATTCGGAATCCACTTCCTGCAACAGACGCTGAATGCTGCGATCGTCGACATCCACCAGATTCTCGAACAGGAACATCTCGTCGATAATTTTTTGCGCCAGTTCGCCGTCGAATTCACGCACGGCGGTAATAACGGCTTCTTCCTGCTGAGTTTTCATCAGGTTGATAATTTCGGCTGCCGTTCTCACGCCGCCCATTTTGCTGCGCTTGAGATTCTGACCGTCGAGCAAGCCATTCAGTACTTCGGTCAGTTCCGCCAGCGCGGCTGGCTGCACGCCGCCAAAGGTGGCGATACGCAACATCACGTCGTGGCGCAGACGTTCATCGAACAACGCCAGAATATCGGCGGCCTGGGCGCGCTTCAGATGCACCAGAATGGTGGCGATAATTTGCGGATGCTCATCGCGAATCAGATCGGCGGCACTCTGCGGCTCCATAAAGTTGAGCGTTTCAATACCGCTGGCGGTATCGCGAGTTTCGAGAATATCTTCCAGCAGGCTGGCGGCACGTTCCTCACCCAGAGCTTTGACCAATACCGAACGCAGATAATCGTTGGCGTTGATATTCAGTGCGGCAAACTGTTCAGCTTCTTGCTCAAACTCCGCCAGCACATCGGTTAGCTGCTTGTTGGAGATCTGCGTGACGTTCGCCATTGCAGCGCTCAGGGTTTGCACTTCGCGCTGGGAGAGGTGCTTGAACACCTCTGCCGCCCGGTCTTCGCCAATGGTCATCAGCAGGATGACGCTTTTATCGGTGCCTGTCAGGTTACTCATGATCGTTATTTATCCACTGGCGAATGACCAGCGCCACCACGCGCGGATCGTTATCAGACATTTCACGGATACGCTGGCTCATGACTTCTGCCCCCAGACGTTGGTTAGCGCGTCGTTGTTGGAGTTGTTCGTCTTTGCTCAGGCGGACTTCCACCGCATCTTCCACTTCCTCACGGGCCTGCGCCTGTTGCTGTACAGCTTTCATCGCCTCGGCGCGACGTGTTAACTGCGGGCGTACCGCTTTCCGCCACAGCAGCCACGCCACCAGCAGTACCAGCAACCAGCGACCGGCAGCCAGCAACTGATCGATAAACGCTTGCTGTTGCCAGAACGGCAGTTCTCCGCCGCCTTCGTCACTGCTATTGAACGGCGAGTTAACGACATTGAGCGAGTCGCCGCGTTTTTCAGAAAAGCCCATCGCCTCGCGGGTCAGATCTTCAATTTGCTTCATCTGTTCGTTGCTGAGAGGCAATGGTTTACCGTCTGGCAAGGTTTTGTAATTCACCACTACCGCGACTGACAGACGTTGCACATCGCCCACGTTCATTTTGGTATGACGAATGGTGCGATCGACTTCGTAGTTACTGGTTTCATTCCGCTGTGTGCTACGCGGCCCGCTATTGCTGGTGGTGCTCGCCTGCTGCTGGCGGTTATTTTGATTTGCCGGAGGCGTGCTGATTGGCGCGTTATTCGCAGGTGCCGGTTGATTCGACAACGCCCCCGGTACGCCGCCCGGATAACCGGAACCGCTTTGCTCGCTCTCATTAAGCTGGCGTGAACGAAGCGCCGCATGAGATTCATCACCGTTAGGGCGATACTGTTCTTCCGTTTGTTCTTTACTGGCGAAGTCCAGTTGCGCCGTGACCTGGGCGTGAATATTACCGTTACCAACAATAGGCGACAGGATTGCTTCAATACGCCGCTGAATACGGCCTTCGACATCGCTGGCATATTTCAACTGAGCATCATTAAGATCGCGCCCGCTGGTATTGGACTGGGTTAACAGATGTCCGCCCTGATCCACCAGCGTGACGTTTCCCGGCGGCAGACCAGCAACGGCGCTGGAAACCAGATGCACAATGGCGCTAATTTGCCCTTCATCGAGTGCGCGGCCGGGTAACAGATTTACCGTCACCGATGCAGAAGGGGATTTTTGTTCACGGACGAATAAAGACGGTTTCGGCATTGCCAGATGTACGCGCGCCCCTTTTACCGGGCCGATAGTTTCGATGGTACGAGAAAGCTCGCCTTCCAGCGCCCGCTGATAATTCACCTGTTCGCTGAACTGGCTGATACCAAACTTTTCCTGATCGAGTAGTTCGAAACCGACCGCGCCGCCTTTGGGCAAACCTTGTTGCGCCAGGCGCAGACGCAGCTCGTGAACTTTATCTGCCGGAACTTCAATAGCGCCGCTGGCTTCGCTGAAGCGGTAAGGAATATTCATTTGCGTCAGTTGGCTGACAATTGCGCCACCATCCTGATCGGAAAGATTGCTGAATAATGTGCGGTAGTCGGGGGCTTTCGCCCACAGGATCAGTGCGACCATGACCGCCACTGCCGCGGAACCGGCAACAATCAATGGAATTTTCGGATTCGCACGCAGGCGATTAAGCCACTCAAGAGATTTTGTCTGGGCTGCAGTCGCATTCATCGCGCACCTCGTGGCTGATTATGGACGGCGTTATTGGCAAAGTGGAACAAGACTCACTCCCGGGTCAGCAAACTCGAAAAATTGACGCTCCCATTATTTGTGCTTTCGTTTTTTTCTATCCGCCAATAAACCCGTTTTTTTGTTGCTATTTAGCGCCTTTGTCTTATTGACTTACTGGTAGGCTTTGCTACCAGAAATTATCCAGGAGACGAAAATGTCAGCGATACAGGGGATTGAAGGGGTTATCAGCCAGTTACAGGCTACGGCGATGAGTGCGCGTGCGCAGGATTCACTGCCGCAACCGACCATTAGTTTTGCCGGGCAGCTGCACGCCGCGCTCGATCGCATTAGCGATACACAAACAGCTGCCCGCACGCAGGCAGAAAAATTCACCCTCGGTGAACCCGGCGTGGCGTTAAACGATGTGATGACCGATATGCAAAAAGCCTCAGTTTCTATGCAAATGGGGATTCAGGTGCGTAATAAGCTGGTGGCGGCGTATCAGGAAGTGATGTCCATGCAGGTGTAGGTTTTGTAACCTGTTGACTATGCTTGTTTATTATATCCGATCCCACAGCGTGGGGCATGGATGGGGCAAACTCACTCAATTTCTGGTTTAAAATGGATACCTGATCCTGAAAGTTTTCTGCCATCCACGATCCGTAAACGCGATAACATGTTTTGTCTTCGCTTTGCTCCCAGGAAGAGTGAACTCATTCGTTAGCCTGGGGTTCCTTCTGATCATTATTGTTCCTGCCTTTATCTCTTGCCACGCCAGAGCCCCCTGGATACACATACACCAGGATGAAAACGGTGAGTTGTGTTCAAACTGTAGTACAATTCTCTCCAGTATGAACAGGAAAGAATATGCTATGAACCCTTATATTTATCTTGGTGGCGCAATACTTGCAGAGGTCATTGGTACAACCTTAATGAAGTTTTCAGAGGGGTTTACACGGTTATGGCCCTCTGTTGGCACAATTATTTGCTATTGTGCATCATTCTGGTTATTAGCTCAGACGCTGGCTTATATACCTACAGGGATTGCTTATGCTATCTGGTCAGGCGTCGGTATCGTTCTGATTAGTTTGCTTTCCTGGGGATTTTTTGGTCAACGACTGGACCTGCCAGCTATCATAGGCATGATGTTGATTTGTGCCGGTGTGTTAGTCATTAACTTGTTGTCACGAAGTGCACCGCATTAAAAAATAATTATCCTTGAGATAACAGGAATCTGATTTGTGCATATTATGGCTAATGTTCGGGGCACCTTTATAATTATGATTGCATTTGCGCGATCATTGCGCCTTTATGCATAATGAGATCAAGGCACATCAAATAAAATAACGATAGGTCACAACAATGAGGTTTTTATGAAAAAACTTATCGTTTCAAGTGTATTGGCATTCATAACATTTTCTGCGCAGGCCGCAGCATTTCAGGTCACTAGTAATGAAATAAAAACAGGAGAGCAACTTACAACGTCTCATGTATTTTCTGGATTTGGGTGTGAAGGTGGTAATACATCGCCCTCATTAACCTGGTCTGGTGCTCCTGAAGGCACCAAAAGCTTTGCCGTAACTGTGTATGATCCAGATGCTCCTACAGGCAGTGGATGGTGGCACTGGACTGTTGCTAATATTCCAGCAACTGTAACATATTTGCCCGCTGATGCAGGAAGACGTGATGGTACAAAACTTCCGACTGGTGCTGTTCAAGGCCGAAATGATTTTGGTTATGCAGGATTTGGTGGAGCATGTCCTCCCAAAGGAGATAAACCCCATCATTACCAGTTTAAAGTATGGGCTCTAAAAACTGATAAAATTCCTGTGGATTCTAATTCCAGCGGAGCGTTAGTTGGTTATATGCTTAATGCCAATAAAATTGCAACCGCTGAGATAACACCAGTTTATGAGATAAAGTAGGGTAAGAGTATGCTGGCAAAAGATAAGACTAACCTAAAGATTGAAGAAATACGGATGCATAAACATCATGAGATTCACAGGGTTAAGCCTCTTATGCCAGCTTTATGTCGTATCCGTCAGGGAAAAAAAGTTATCAATTGGGAGACGCATAGTCTAACTGTTGATAATAATCAGATAATATTATTTCCCTGTGGATATGAATTTTATATTGCGAATTATCCAGAAGCAGGTCTTTATCTTGCAGAAATGCTTTATTATCCCATTGATCTAATTGAAAAGTTTCAAAAATTTTATGCGATAACTGATCAAATTCGTAACACGACAGGTTTCTGCTTACCTCAGAACTCCGAGTTAATATATTGTTGGGAGCAACTAAAAACATCTATTTCCCGAGGCTTCTCAACGCAAATTCAGGAACACTTAGCAATGGGCGTTCTACTTTCATTAGGAGCACATCATGTTAATTGTTTACTTTTATCAGATAGTAAACAATCATTAATAAGTCGTTGTTATAACCTAATGCTATCCGAACCTGGAACAAAATGGACAGCAAACAAGGTAGCGAGATATCTCTACATTTCTGTTTCCACATTGCATCGCCGTCTGGCAAGCGAGGGAGTAAGTTTTCAAAGTATATTGGACGACGTGAGGTTAAATAATGCGTTGTCTGCTATACAAACGACAGTAAAACCCATCAGCGAGATTGCCAGGGAAAATGGTTACAAGTGTCCTTCTCGTTTTACTGAAAGGTTCCATAATCGTTTTAAGATAACACCAAGAGAGCTAAGAAAAGCGTCCAGAGAGTAAAAGTATTTTATGAAGGAGCAACAGCATCGATTTTTATTTTGGAAAATAAATACGGCATACTCAACCTATTGGAGTCTGAACAATCCGGTGACTTCTGCGCTAATCGGGGACGTTTCTAAGCACATATAATTGATACTATCTTCCTCCATCACAATTTCAGAAATGCACGTGTGATTTTTTTGCATCCGGCGTTTGGACTATGTGGAGCTCAAGAGTGGGAAAGTTACAAGAGGTTGAGGGGATAATTAAAGGGATGCTTATGACATTAGATATCCGGTTAGGTGCGGATATCGTTGTTATTAAATCTAGTTGATACGTTAAGATGCAGCTACTGACAAAATAGCCAGGACTCCACAAAACGCCTTTGTCGTAATACCTGACTGCAATATCTGGTCGATCTCGTCGCAGTAACCTACTCGATACGCCTTTGAGGCTGTTTACCAGACTGGATATCGCCAGTTTGGGAGGATAG